>ERZ824473.2630-NODE-2630-length-20266-cov-5.712929_pt1 | contig 20266 bp, 19 predicted proteins | sample MGYA00519874_ERZ824473 | MGnify/ENA primary metagenome ERZ824473 (study PRJEB31778, sample SAMEA3449151) | human gut metagenome | biome: human gut; feature: human-associated habitat; material: faeces | place: United Kingdom | collected 2010/2012 ... | reverse complement strand
CACCATCACCAATATCTAGTATAGAAACATCAAATGTTCCTCCACCTAAATCATAAATTAATATTTTTTGATCCTGTTCTTTATCCATACCATAAGCTAAAGCTGCTGCTGTTGGTTCATTTATAATTCTTAAAACTTCAAGTCCTGCTATTTTACCAGCATCTTTTGTAGCTTGTCTTTGACTATCATTGAAATATGCAGGTACTGTAATAACTGCTTGAGTTACTTTTTGTCCTAAATAATTTTCAGCATCTGTTTTTAATTTTTGTAGAATCATTGCTGATATTTCTTGTGGTGTAAAGCTATCACCTTCTATTTTAACTTTTTCTGCTGTACCCATTTTTCTTTTTATTGATATAACAGTATTTTCCGGATTTGTAACTGCTTGACGTTTTGCTATTTGTCCAACAAGTCTTTCTCCATTTTTTGAGAATGCTACTACTGATGGTGTTGTTCTGTTACCTTCAGCATTTGGTATTACTACTGGTTCTCCTCCTTCCATAACTGCTACACATGAATTTGTTGTTCCTAAGTCAATTCCTATAATTTTTCCCATTTTAAATTCCTCCTAAATTCTTGTCAAAAGGGACGGGGGTTTTTGACAACTTTTTATTTTTATATTTTTAGTTGTCAAAATTCCCCGTCCCTTTTGACAACTTTTTTAAAATTAATAACTAATTAATTAGCTACAACTACCATAGAATGTCTAATAACTCTATGTCCTATCCTGTAACCTTTTCTATACTCTTGAACAATTTCTTTTTCTCCTTTAGAATCATCTTGAACGCTACTAACAGCTTCATGTAATTCTGGATCAAAAATCTCACCAAGAGCCTTTATTTCTTCTACGCCTTTAGCCTTAAGTACATCTTGAAATTGTTTTAAAACAAGTTCAACACCTTTTTTATAATTTTCATCTTGAGTTTCAACTTTTGCCGCATTTTCTAGATTATCTAATATTGGAAGCATAACTTCTACAACATCACCTAAAATTGAATTATACATTCCTTCTCTTTCTTTTTGGCTTCTTTTTTTATGATTTTCAAATTCGGCTAAAATTCTTTTATATCTATCTGTCAAATCATCTAATTCTTGCTGTTTTTTTTGTAATTCACTTTTTTCTTCATTTATTTTTTTTATTTCTTCTGTTACTTCTTGTTCAACATTTTCATTTTTTTCTGACATATTATCGCCTCTTTCTTTTTTATTTTAATCTTTAAAAGATTTTATATTCCTTTATCTTTTAATTTTTTGTTTATATATTTCATAACTGAAATAACTTTTGAATAGTCCATTCTTTTAGGTCCTATAATTCCTATTGTTCCCATATCTTTGTCTCCAACTTTATGCTTAAAAGTTATAACACTAAAATCTTTAAGTTCTTCTTTTTCATTTTCATCGCCAATATAAACATTAATATCTTTTGCAAATCCTGAATTTAATATATCTGTCATTAAATCTTTTTCATCAATTATATTTACAAAGTTTTTAGCAACAGCTAAGCTATTAAATTCCGGTAAATCAAATGATTTATTTGCTCCTTCTAGATATACTTGCCTATCTTCTGAAATAACCTTCTTAATTTGTTCTATTATTGGTTTTATAACTTTTACACTATACTTCATTTCATTTATTAGATATTCTTCTAATGGAACATCTATTATTTGAAGTGGTTGGCCTTTTAATTTTTGATTGAACATATAATTTATTGTTTCTACCTGTTTATCTGTTATGTCTTCATCAAATTTTATTATTGTTTCTTTTACCATTCCCGTATTTGTTAATATTATTGCCATTAGCATTCTTGGCCCTAGTAAAACAAATTTTATTTCTTCAATTAGCAAATCTTGTGAACTTGGTCCAATTGCTAGTGTTGTATAATGTGTTATTTCTGAAATTGTTGTTGTTGCAATTTTTGTTAAATCTTCTATTTCATTTACCTTTGTTTCTAATTTATCACTTATATATTTAATTTCTTCCATACTTATGTTGTCGTCTTTTAATAATTCATCAACATAGTATCTATACCCTTTTTCTGATGGTATTCTTCCACTTGATGTATGTGTTTTTTCTAAATATCCTGCTTTTTCAAGGTCTGCCATTTCGTTTCTTATTGTTGCACTACTATATTTTAATTCTTCATTGTTTGTTAATGCATTGGAACTTACTGGTTCTGCTGTATTTATATATTCTTCTACTATGGCTTGCAATACTTTCTTTTTTCTATCATCTAGCATTTTCTCACCTCTTTTAGCACTCTTTTTATCTGTTTGCTAATCTTTCTATATATTATATCCTTTTTTAGCACTTGTCAATACATTTTGCTAAAAAAATTGTGAATTTTTTGTGAACTATAATAATAACAAAAAAGTAGCTATAAAATTTTAACTTACAACTACTTTTTACGCTATCATTACTCACATTTTTAAACTTTCAATATAATTGAAGAAATCAAAATTCCAACTGTTTGAATTGCAAACAAATTCAAAATATTAGAAGTTAATAAATTATTTGTAGCTTCAACAACTCCAAGCATATCATCATCAACCTTTTTATAATGTCTTTGTGCCTCAAAAAAAGTTATCAATTCAGGCAAACTTGTAACAAATCCTAATAAAATTCCAACAATAACTTCTGAAACTCCAAATAAATTACACAAATTCTCAAGAGTATTACCCAATAATTCACCAATAACAAATAATAAAATTCCTGTTACAATTAAAATAACAGCATATATCAACACTTTTTTAGGATTTTTCTTTTGTTCTTCTTTTTCCTCTTCTATTTCTTCTGCTAATTCCGCATCTTCATTTTTTAAATATAATTTATGAACATGATTATTTAAAACTCTAAAAAGAATATACAAAATAACAAATAATGGAACTACTGCTAATTTTAATTCTATATTAAGCTTTAAAAAAGCAATTGGAATTGCAATTGTAAAAAATACTAATACTAAATCAGTTATTATAGCTCTATTACGTAACTTTGAAGTATTTTTATTTAACAAAATAGCACCTAAATATTGAATTAAATTTATAACATTTGAGCTTAAAATATTATATACACTTGCTCCTGTTAATCCTCTTAAGCTTGATGTTGTTATTGTTAATAATTCAGGTACTGAAGTTGCGTATCCTGCTATATCTCCTACTGTTTTCGCTTTTAAATTTAATGCTTCTGCTAGCTTTCTTAATGTTGAAACTAATATATATTTAGAAATTAATACGATTAATCCTGAATATAATATAAATTTTATTATTTCTACAATCATCTACTATTGCTCCTTTTACCATTTTCTTTAATTTATATTTTTACCTTTTTTTTGAATTTTATTCTATTTACAAATCCACAAAAAAATGGTATAATTTGTAAATAATGAACTTTGTATTTGACTGAAAGGAGTACTTACTATATGAAAGAAATCAACAAAGAAACCAATGAAATATTTTCAATTGGTTACACAAATTCAAAACCACAAATTATGGAAGTACGGAAAGTAACACAAAAAAAATCTACATTAACAATTTATACAGTAGTTGCACATATGATTGAATCGGAATTAGAAATTATTGATACAACTCTAAGCTTAGAAGAAATTCAATTAATAAAAGACCGTTTTTGTTAACTACTTTCCTAGAAAAAGCAGAAGTGAGATAATGCTATCAAAATTCACAAATTATTTTTAGCCTTATTTCACTTCTGTTTCTTTTTTATGCCAATTTTCCTTGATATTTCCACAAATTTAGTATATAATAGTTTCATAATTTATTAAGATAATTTAAATAGAAATATACTTTCTATTTTTATAAATTTCTAGGAGGCAAAAAATGATAGATATCAAATTTTTAAGAGAAAATCCAGATGTTGTAAAACAAAACATCAAAAACAAATTTCAAGACGAAAAACTAGTATTAGTTGATGAAGTTATCGATTTAGATGTAAAAAACAGAGAAGCCAAATTAAATGGAGATAACTTAAGAGCAGAAAGAAAATCTTTAAGTGCCGAAATTGGTGGACTTATGAAACAAGGCAAAAAAGAAGAAGCTGAAAGCATAAAAGTAAAAGTTCAAGAAATAAATGCAAAACTTGAAGAAAACGAAAAATTAGAAGCAAAATATGCAGAAGAAATAAAATCAAGAATGATGAAAATACCAAATATTATGGACCCTTCTGTTCCAATTGGTAAAGATGATAGTGAAAATGTAGAAGTTGAAAGATTTGGTGAACCAGTTGTTCCAGATTATGAAATTCCATATCACGCAGATATTATTGCAAGATTTAATGGAATGGATAAAGAATCTGCTGGACGTACAAGTGGTGTAGGTTTCTATTATTTAATTGGTGATGTTGCAAGACTTCATGAAGCAATGCTTGCATATGCCAGAGACTACATGATTAGTAATGGATTTACATATGCTATACCACCATTTATGATTCGTAGTGATGTTGTAACTGGTGTTATGAGTTTTGAAGAAATGTACGATATGATGTACAAAATTGAAGGTGAAGATTTATATTTAATCGGAACTTCTGAACATTCTATGATTGGTAGATTTAAAGACCAACTAATAAAAAAAGAAGAACTTCCAATTAGCATGACATCTTACTCTCCATGTTTCAGAAAAGAAATTGGTTCACATGGTTTGGAAGAAAGAGGTCTATACCGTGTTCATCAATTTGAAAAACAAGAAATGATAGTTCTATGCGAACCTGAAGATTCTATGACCTGGTACAATAAAATGTGGAAATTAAGTGTTGACTTATTTAGAAGCTTTAATGTTCCTGTAAGACAACTTGACTGCTGCTCTGGTGACTTAGCAGATTTAAAAGTAAAATCTTGTGATATAGAAGCATGGAGCCCAAGACAAAAAAAATACTTTGAAGTTTGTAGTTGTTCTAACTTAGGAGACGCTCAAGCTAGACGTTTAGGAATTCGTGTAAAAAGTGAAAAAGGAAATTACTTTTTACATACATTAAACAATACAGTTGTTGCAACACCAAGAGGATTAATTGCTGTATTAGAAAACAATTACAATGAAGATGGAAGTGTTACAGTTCCTGAAGTTTTAAGACCTTATATGGGTGGAACAGAAAAAATTCTTCCTAAAAAATAATGTCCAATAGGGACGGTTCTTTTTGGACACTTTATCCATTTAGAATTGGTCTTATTAAAGTATCTACTTTATAAAAAATAAGGAGTAAAAAATGATAGTTAATAATCCAAAATTTGAAGTATCTGCAGTAAAACCTGCTCAATATCCAAAAAATAATTTACCTGAAATCGTTTTAGTTGGTAAATCTAATGTTGGTAAATCAAGTTTTATAAACACTATGATAAACAGAAAAAAAATTGCCAGAACAAGTAGTGAGCCCGGTAAAACAAGACAAATAAATTTCTACAATATTGATGAAAAATTCTATTTTGTTGATTTACCTGGATACGGCTACAGCAAAATGTCTAAAAAAGAACAAGAACAAGTTGGTAAATTTATTGAACAATATTTATTTAATAGAGAGCAAATTTCTTTGATTATCTTTTTAGTAGATATTCGCCACTCTCCTACTGAAAACGATAAACTTATGTATGATTATGTTATACGTTCTGGTTTGCCTTGCATAATTTTAGCAAATAAGGCTGATAAAATTGCTGTTACTAAAGTTTCAGATGTAGCTAATAAATTACAAAAAACTTTAAACCCAATTGGCGATATTCCAACTTTTCCATTTTCTTCTGAAAGAAAAATTTATATGGATGATGTATGGAACGAAATTGAAAAATATATTTAAAAATGGGATTGGAGACTTAATTGTCCCCTATTCCAATTTTTATTGTTTAGCAACAACATTTTCTTTTTTTATCTTTTTTTCTATTACATATTAATAATATTATAGATAAAATCAAAAGTAATCCTAAAACTACTGCTAATACTATTATTGCTCCAAAAGATGCTAATATATCAGATGCTATTGCTGCTGCTCCAACTAATAGTCCAATAACAAATGCAAGAGATATTGCTAATATTACAGTTATAATTCCAAAGCATTTATTATTGTTGCATTTATCTTCTTTTTTGTCATAGCAAAATACTTCTTGTGGCTCCATAAAAGTCACCCCCTGTATAACACTTTAATTTGTTGTGTTATACTATATATTATGTTTGATATAATAAAAAGATGCCAATTTTCGACATTTTTATATAAATATCTAAAAATTAACATCTTATTTATTATGCATGAACTTAACTATTTTCAATTTTCTTAGTTATCACTTTCAAAGCCTTTTCTCTTGGTATCATTATTACATGTCCACACCCTTGGCACTTTAATTTAAAATCAACACCAACTCTCGTTATTTCCCACAATTTGCTTCCACAAGGATGTTGCTTTTTAGTTCTAACAATATCACCAATATTATAGTCCACTTCAAATCACCTCAACCTAATTACTTTTTTTGGGCAAGTTTCTACACAAATTGTGAGACACATTTGCTGCACTATCCCTATTGTTTCAAACGTCTTTCAATCTCTGTTTTTCCTAAAACTTGCATAATTTCATATAAATCTGGTGTATTTGTTCTTTTTGTTAAAGCTACCCTTAAAACTGTACTAACATCACCAACATGTGCTGCATACATTCCTGGATTTGCTTTAAATTCTTTAACTTCTTTAGCATAACCCATTTCACCTGATAACTCTTTTATTTTGTCAAACCAAGTTTGTTTATCGTCATTTTCATTGTAATATTTTTCAACATATAATTTTAATATTTTTTCAATTGATTCTTTATCATTTATTACTTGGAATGGATATTCGTCTTGATTTTTATCAAATAATTCATTATACATATATTCAACATTTTCTTTAACATCTGACCATTTTGATATATCTTTTCTTGGCTTTTTGTTTCCTCTTTCTATTCCAAAAACTTTTAAAGCATATTCTTTATCTTTTAAAATTTCAGCTAATTCTTGATCATATTTTGACGCCCAATTTAAAGCATTTTCATATACTTCTTCTGCTGACATTTTTGATATTACTGTTTTTGATACATCTAATAATTTAACCATATCAAATAAAGCACCACTAACACTCATTTTATTTAATTGTAATTGGAACTCGTCCATAGATTTATCTTGATTTGCTCTTCTCCAATTTTCAAATGTAGAATTTGCAATATTCATTAAGTATTCTTTTACAGCTTCTGCTGGAATTCCTTCTTCAGCATAATAGCTAACAGCAGCCTCTGCATCTTTTCTTTTACTTAATTTTCTTTTATTTCCATTATCATTTTTCATAATTGGTGCAATATGTGCATATTTAGGAGCTTTAAAGCCTAATTCATGAAATAATTGTAAATGTAATGGTACTGATGATAACCATTCATCTCCTCTTATTACATGTGTTGTATGCATTAAGTGGTCATCAACTGCATGTGCAAAGTGATATGTTGGTAATCCATCTGCTTTTATTATAACTATGTCTTGGTCATTTTCTGGGAAATCAACCTTTCCTTTAATTACATCATGATGTTGTATTTTTCTATCTTCTCTTCCAGGTGATTTGAATCTGATTATATAATTTTCACCATTTTGGATTCTTTTCATAGCATCTTCAACTGTTACAGTTCTACATTTTGCCCATACTCCATAATATCCAGGTCTGATTTTTGCGGCCTCTTGTTTTGCTCTTATTTCTTCTACATCTTCTGGAGTACAAAAACATGGATATGCTTTTCCTTGTTCAATTAAGTATTTTGCATATGCTTGATATATTTCTTTTCTTTGACTTTGTTTATATGGCCCATAATTTCCTTTTCCTTCGTCTTCAGAAATCATGCCTTCGTCTGGCTCAATTGCAAAGTCTTTTAAAGAACTTACTATTCCTGATACTGCGTTTTCAACTTCTCTTTTTTGGTCTGTATCTTCAACCCTTAAGAAAAATACTCCATTTGTTTGTGAAGCTAATTTTCTTGCTATTAAAGATTGATATAAACCTCCTATATGTACAAATCCTGTTGGACTAGGTGCAAATCTTGTTACAATTGCACCTTCTGGTAAATTTCTTTCTGGATATTTTTCTTCATAATATGATATTTCCTTTGCATCTGGAAATATTAAATTTGCTAAATCTTTATAATCCATTTTCTTTTCTCCTTTTTATTTTTTAGTATATATTTTCTTTATACTTCCATTATAATTGGTATAATCATAGGGTTTCTTTTTGTTTTTGTAAAAATATAGTCTCTTAAATTTTCTCTAACAGTTGACTTAATAGTTGCCCAATCTCTAATTCCCTTTTCTTCACATTTTCTAATTTCATGTCTAACAACATTTTTAACATCATCCATTAAGTTTTCTGATTCTCTAACATATACGAAACCTCTTGATATTACATCAGGCCCAGCGACTACCTCTCCTGTAGAAGAATCCATAGTTAAAACAATAACGATTAAACCATCTTGTGATAAATGTTGTCTATCTCTTAAAACAATATTTCCAACATCTCCAACTCCAAGACCATCAACTAAAACTCTACCATTTGGAACCATGCCACCTAATTTCATTTCATTTTCGTCTAATTCAACAACTCTACCATTTTCCATCATAACAATATTTTTAGCTGGAATCCCCATCATTTGGGCTGTCTCGCTATGAGCTCTTAATTGTCTATATTCACCATGAACTGGTATAAAGAATTTTGGTTTTGAAAGTGCAAATATCAATTTTTGTTCTTCTTGACAAGCATGTCCTGAAACATGAACATCTGCTAATGCACTATATACTACCTCTGCACCTATTTGCATTAAATCGTCAATTACTTTTGAAACTAATTTTTCATTTCCTGGTATTGGGTTTGCAGATATTATAACTAAATCATTTGGTGTTATTTTAACTTTTCTGTGATCTCCTGCTGCCATTCGTGTCAATGCTGACATTGTTTCTCCTTGACTACCTGTTGTTATAATTACTAATTGCTCATCATTATATGTTGACATTGTATCTATATCAATAAATATATCATCTGGACAATCGATATATCCTAATTCTTTTGCTGTTGTAATCATGTTTATCATACTTCTACCACATATTGCAATTTTTCTATGATATTTTACTGCCGAACTTACTATTTGTTGAACCCTGTGTACATTTGATGCAAAAGTTGCAACAACTATTCTTTTTGTGCATCCATCAAATAATTCGTCAAATACTGGTCCTATTGAACTTTCAGACATTGTAAATCCTTTTCTTTCAGCATTTGTACTATCTGACATTAATGCTAAAATTCCTTCATTTCCAAGTTCTGCAATTCTTCCTAAATCCATTATTTTTCCATCTATTGGTGTATAATCAACTTTAAAGTCTCCTGTGTGTAATATTGTTCCAACTGGTGTTTTTATTGCTAGCATTACTGAATCAGGTATACTATGTGTACTTCTTATAAATTCAACTTCAAAATATTTACCAAATTTAATTTTTTGTCCTTGTGTTACTTCTATTAATGTTGAGCTTCTTAAAATTCTATGTTCTTCTAGTTTATTTCTTATTAATCCCATTGCTAGTTTTGGTGCATACACTGGTATATCTATTTGTTTTAGTAAATATGGAACGCTTCCTATATGATCTTCATGTCCATGTGTTATTATTAAACCTTTTATTTTTTCTTCATTTCTTTTTAAATATGTTATGTCTGGTATTACTAAATCAACACCTAACATATCATCTTCAGGAAATGATAAACCACAATCTACTACTATTATTTCATCGTCATATTCAAAAACTGTAATATTTTTTCCTACTTCATGTAATCCCCCTAATGGAATTATTTTTAATTTTGGTTTTTTGAATATATTTTCATGTTTTTTTGTTGTTTTTCTTTCTACTATTGCATTTTCGCCTCTTACTACTAAATCTTTTGGCTCCGTATTTTCCTTTATTTTATTTTCTCTCTTTTCTCTTGGTTTTCTTGTATTTCTTGTTGATGGTTTCCTTGTATTTCTACTTGATTTCTCTATAGTTTTATTTTTTTCTTTCACCTCTGATTTTGCCACTGTTTTTGCACTTTCATTTGACTTTGTTTCTGCTTTTGTTGTTCTTCTTGTAGTTCTATTCGTTCTTCTTGTTTTTCTTTCTGCTTTTTCTTCTTGATTATTTAACTTTTCTTGTGTCATATTTTCCTCTCCTTTTCTTTTAATTTTATGATTTTAAAAACCTTTCTGAATTATTTTTATTAAATTTATTGTAATAATATCTATTATATAAAACATATAAATTATAGGTTGCCATTCATTTGTAAAATAATGATAACAATCCTTTTATAATATTTCTCTTTTATTTAATTTTTAATCCGTTCTCTTCTATTTTTTTGTTTTTAAACTTTTAGGTTTTATAAAAATCTCATTTTTCGCCCTCTTGGCAATTCTTCTGTATTATACTATATTTTCCAGAAAAAGTCAAATTATAAAAGATACATATTCACCTATCTTTACAATATAATCGGAGCAAACATACATGATTTTTTATGTATTTTTAACTTCATGTATCCTTTTTTGATACAATAATTTTAGTTTTTTTATCAGGAGGTTAAGGCAAAGTGAAATTCAAAAGAATTAAAGATTTAAGAGAAGATAATGACAAATTTCAAAAAGATATAGCTCAACTTCTTGGAATTTCTCAACAATATTATTCTGAATATGAAAAGGGAAATAGAACTATACCAATAAACCATTTAATAACTCTAGCAAAATATTATAATACATCTATTGACTATATAGTTGGTTTATCTGATGAAAGTAATCTAAAAAAAAATAATATAAAAAGGTAAAAAGTCAACTTAAAATTAGCTTTTTACCTTTTTTATTATATTTCCATTTGACTTGCCAAAAATGTTGCAGCAGACTGTGCTACCTTTTTTTCAACTTCATTCATCTTAGTATTTGAATCTTTTGACATTAATATTACAGTTCCAATTGTATCTCCATTTGATATTATTGGATATACAATTTGTGATTTATTTTTTTTCTCATTTGTATCATTTTTTGTTATAGGCATTGCCATATCACTATTTTCTTTACTTGTATAAACTTCTTTATCTTCCATAAGTTTTTCAAGTTCTTGACTAACATCTTGTTCCAAAAATTCCTTTTTAGAACCTCCTGACACTGCAATTATAGTATCTTTATCTGTTATACATGCAATATGTCCTGTTGTTTTTGCTAGTGTTTCAGCATATCCTGTTGCAAATTCTGATAATTCCCCTATTGGAGAATATTTTTTTAATATTACCTGACCTTCTCTGTCGGTAAATATTTCTAATGGGTCACCCTCTTTAATTCTTAAAGTTTTTCTTATTTCTTTTGGAATAACCACTCTACCTAAATCATCTATTCTTCTTACTACTCCAGTTGCCTTCATTTTTATCCTCCTTTAATTTCAAGTCTATTCTTATTATCTCAAAAGAGGAAATTTTTATACATTTTTATTTAATTTTTTTAAACAAATAGAACAGTGCTAATTAAGCCTGTTCTACTTGTTTTATTATATATCCTAAACTATTAGAAAATTCTTTAAGCATAACAATTTTTATTGATTGATCTTTTCCTTTTAAATAGTCATCTATAACTTGTTTTAATTGTTTTATATTTTGCATTTCTGGTTCTATTTCTTTTCGATATTTTTTTGCTCTATTTAATAATTTTTCTTTTATTAATACAATATCTTCATTACTTGCACATGAAATTCTTTGGAACAATTGATAAACATCATAATATTTAAATATTGGTATATTCATACACTCTCTGTCAAATTTTTCATAGAAGTTTTCCATACGCATTGGTATACATTTAAATATTTCTTCTGCCTTTTCCTTATACATTTTATCCAACAATTGAGTATTTAAACTATCAAAATGTTTTATTATATCATCCATATCTTCTTCTACTTGTTCAATTGCAACTTTTGATAATTCTTCTTCTACATTATTACAATATTGTGATTTTAATGAAGATAAGTTCATACCATTAAAAAATACACTTTTTAATGTTTTTATATCATATTCTATAAGACCTTTTCTTGAAAAATAACTAAAATATGCATAAATTTTTACAATATCAATTAATTCTAATTCTCCCTTTTTAACATTTTCTAGTACTTCTTTTATTATTTTATCAAACTCATCATCAGATATTTTCCAGTACTCTTCTGTAAGAAGTCTTTTGTATCCTGGTAAATTATCTGTATCAACAGTATTTCTTATTGTTTCCATATTTTCTTTAAACAATTTCATATCAAATATTCTAGTTCTTACATAATATTCTATAAATTTGAAAAATCTGTATTCTGCCTTAAAATTATAATAATAATTACTATCAAATTCTTTTATATAAAATTGCCTATTATCCATCAATGTTCTTGAAGATACTAATATTGATTTATATTCTTCATTATCTTTTATATTTACAAATTTATCTTTAGTTATTTTTCCTGCTTTTATTTCAAATGAAATAGCTATTGTAAATATAAGCATTGTTTGCATTACTCTGTTATTTGTATTTGGATAATTCTTTTCTACCATTTCATACACTTTTTGGAAATCATTTAATGCGTGTTTTAATATTCTTAAATTTCGAGTTCCGCTTCTTTCAAAAGTCAATATTATTAACCTTGTATTTTCCCTTAAAAATCTAATTAAATCCGGATTATTTTCATATCTCATTAAAATTCCGTTTATAATATAATCAAATTTTGGTGCATATTCAAAAGTTTCACCTATTAACTTTTCTTTAATTCTCTCATAATCATTTGCCTTATCAAAAACATGCTCTATCTTATTTTGAATTTTTTCAACCATTGGTTTATCTGTTGTATTTAACTCACCTTGTTTATCTAAAAGATATGTTGCAATAAATGTTTTCATTTCCAAGTTCGAACTCTTCAATTTTGTTGAAAGTTCTTCTTCATTACATATTATTATTGTTTTTATATGGTCATGTTCAACAAAGTTATTAATATAACCTAATATATCTATAACATCAACATTTGCTCTTTCCAAGTCGTCAAAACACAATACCTTATCATCAGTAGAGAAAAAATCAGAATAATCTATTTTGTCACCATTTTGTGTAACACCAAAAAAATTCGCCATATCTAATCCTGTCTTAGCATATTCTGGTATTGTTGTTTGTCCATTTGCATCCATGAACTTACGCAAATTTTTATCCATTAATTGTGTAGTTTCTATAAATATTTTTTTACTAATATCTTCCAAATTAGATATACCATATAATGACATATAAATAGTTGTATATCTTTTTCCATTTAATTGCATTGACTCAATTTTTTTTCTTATTTTGTTATTCCAAAAGTGAGTTTTACCAACACCCCACTCACCATTTATCATTATTGCATAATCTGTATAATCAGACCTTACATAATCTAATATGCTTTCTACTAAATCTTCCATTTTTTTACCTCCTAATCAATCTAGTGTCCAAAAGGGACGGTTCTTTCTGGACATTTCTAATTTTTCTTTTGCTATTTAAATATTTATTTATCAACTAATCTTTGGCTAATACTAAAACCCCTATTTTTTTAGGTTTAACCTGTTGTAGTATTCTACTACATTCATTTACTGTACTTCCTGTTGTATATATATCATCTATTAATAAAATACTTTTATTAGTTAGTATGTTTCCATTTTTCAAAGTATATACACCTTGTATATTATGTTGTCTATCTTCTTTGTTTAATTTGCTTTGTTCAATTATATTTTTTGTTTTAATTAAACAATTATTCACTAATTCCAATTTTATATTATTATTTGTTTCACATGACATCTGCATAGATATTTCTTTTGCTATCAATAAGCTTTGATTATATCCTCTTTCTCTATATCTTTTTTTACTTATTGGAACCGGTATAATTTTATCATATTTTTTAATATTTTCAAATATTTTTTTGTTTTTTAACAAAAAATTCACAAAAGTTTTATACATATATGATTTTTCATTAAATTTATAATCTAATATTAGTTCTCTTATTTGACCTTCGTATTTGAATATATATATTAATTCTTCAAAAAATTTTTCTTTTTCTAAAGAATTTTCTTTTAGTTCTTCTTTTGTTAGTATATCCACTTTTTCTTGTTTTTTTAATTGTACATTACATTTAGGGCATACTGCATTATAGTTGATTTTTCCACATATTCCGCAAGTTTGAGGATAAATTAGATTTATTATTTTTTCTTGAATTTTTAAAATTTTATTCACTCTTTTCTTGATTTAAAATATATTGATTTAATTTTGTTTCTAAGAATTTAAAATTGCAACATCTTTTTTGTATATTAAGATTAGCTTTATTATTTGATACTAACTTATACAATTTTTCTGCATTTTTCATTTTTTCATGTTTTTTCTTTGGAGATATTTATCATTAATTCTATATAAATTTAATTCTTCTATATTCTTCACCTCCTATAAATATTATTGTAGATTAATAGAAATATCCTAATAAATGCAAATGTTATTAATATCCGCTTTTGTTCTTATAAAATTAATAAGGAATTAGTACCATATACTAATCCCCTATTCTTTTTCATTCTCCGTTTATTTTTTGGTGGAGTTAAAACCGCTTTTTATTTAGTAGTTAGTCACATTAGTATCTTAATTATACTTTATTTTATGTCTATTGTCAACAAAAAATTTTTGACAAAAATCGACATGTTTGCATTCAAAAATGATACAAATTAGAACTGTCCCTCTTGTCTCATTTTAAACTCTAACCCTGTATTTCTCTTTTTACTGTCAATATTTTGAATCATATAGTTTACAACTCTATCACTACCAATAATAATTAAAAGTTTCTTTGCTCTAGTAATACCAGTATATAGTAAGTTTCTAGTCATTAACATTGGAGCTGATACAGGTGCAAGCATTATTACAACGTCAAATTCACTACCGTTGTGCTTTATGAATTGTTATTGCATAGCTATGTTCTATTTGATCTAAATCTGAATATTCATACCATGCAACCTTTTCATCATCAAATTGGATTTTTACAACTTTCTCTCTTTCGTCAATTTCTATTATGGTTCCTATTTCTCCATTAAATACACCTGTCCCTATTTCTTTTTTATCTTTTGGCTTGGCTAGATACATAGATGCCCAACTATTTTCATTTTCTCCTAGTTTTTCTGATCCAAATGGTCTAGTTTCTCTTTCCCAAGTTATGTCATAATTATTTTTAATTTGCATAACTCTGTCACCAACTCTATAAATAACATCTCCTACTTTTTTCTCTGGCAATTCATCTATATTAGGATTCAAAACTGCCTGTAATGCCTTATTTAATTCTCTTGTTCCAAGTGGTCCTTTTTTTGTTGGAGTTAAAACTTGAATATTTTTGAAAAAGTCATAATTTCCAAATTTTTCTAATCTACCTGTTGATAAGCTTATTACTTCCTGTAACATTTTTTCTGTTGAATTTTGTTTTATGAAAAAGAAGTCTTGTTTTGTATCTTCTTCTATTTCTTCATCATCATTTTTTATAAATCCAAGTCCACTATTTACTCTGTGAGCATTTAATACTATTTTACTTTTTGCGGCTTGTCTAAAAATTTTATCCAATTTTACAGTATTTATAACTTCTGAATTTATTAAATCTTTTAAAACACTTCCTGGGCCAACTGATGCTAATTGATCTATGTCTCCTACTAATATTAATTTAGTTCCCTGATATATACAATTTAATAAATAATTCATCAGAAACATATCTACCATTGATAACTCATCTACTACAACTAAATCTGCATCTATTGGCTCACCTTTGTAATCACTATGTCTCGAATAAATTCCTTCATCATCTAATTTTCCTATTCCCAATAATCTATGTAACGTTGATGCCTCTCTTCCTGTTGCTTCTGTCATTTTTTTTGCAGCCCTTCCTGTTGGTGCTGTCAATACCACTTTTTTCTTTCTCTCTTCAAATAAATCAATTATCGTTTTTATAATTGTTGTTTTACCAGTACCTGGTCCACCTGTTATAATTGTTACATTGCTTTCATTTATTGATAAGACAGCCTCTCTTTGCTTGTTTGATAATTCTATATTTGATTTTTTTTCTATACTTTTTAATGCATTTTCTATATGCTCTATTTTTTTCATATTTTTACTTTTATCTAATCTTACTATTCTAGTTGCAATTTCTTTTTCTACATTATAAAAGTTTGCCAAATATATCCATTCTGCATCATTTCTTTTTTCAACACAAATTTCATCTTTAGCCTTTAAATTAATTATATTATCTTCAACCGCTTCTGTTGTTACATCTAATAATGAAATTACATATTCTATCAAATTTTGTTTTATAACACATGAATGTCCATTATATGTTGCCTTAATTAAACCGTACTTTATACCACTTTCAACTCTTTTTTGATTATCATAGTCTATTCCAAGCTTTAATGCCATTTGATCTATCTGTTTGAAATCAACTCCACGTGCCATATCTATCAAAATATATGGATTTGATTCAATTTGCTCAATTGCATTTATTCCTAACAAATCATATATTTTCTTTGCATTTTCTGCACCTATACCAAATCTCTCCAGAAAGCCTACTATTTGCCACACTTCCCAATTTTCCAAAAAACTTTCTGACATTTCAATAGCTCTACTCTTTGATATTCCTTTTATTTGAGCTAATTTTTCCGGTTCAAATTTAAATACACTTATTGTCTCTTCACCAAATGTTTTTATTATTTTCTTTGCTGTTGCTTCTCCTATACCTTTAATACTTCCATTTGCTAGATATTTTTCTAATGCTCCTAATGTCTCTGGCATTAATTTTTCAAATGTTTCAACTTTAAATTGTCTTCCATAATCTTTATGTTCAACAAATTTTCCTTCTAGTTTTAAAGTATCTCCACTTTTTACAAATGGTAAGTATCCCACTATTGTTGTTTCTTCTTCATCAGTTTCAAATACCGCTATTGTGTAACTATTTACGTCATTTTGATATATTATGTCTGTTACTTCTCCTTTGATTTCCAATAAATTTCTCTCCTTTTTTGTATTTACTCTATCTCTTATTTATTTTTTAAGTTTATCATATTTATACATAAAAAACAAGTAATTTATTGTTCATCAACATTATCAATTACATCTTTACATTCTTTCCAACTAGTAACTTTTAGAATATCATAATCTTTTGAAAGTCTTTTTGCTATTTCTTTTGTATTATCTGTTGAATTTAAATCTGCAACTATTATATTTTTTAAGTATTCTTCTCTTCCATATAATATTTTAAACAAAATTGAACGCAAAAAACCTTCTATTTTTTCTTCTTGATTCTTTACTGCAATTATTACATAAATTCCATCTGATTTGAATCTAGTATATTTACTTATGTATATAATATTTTTTATAATTTCAAATAAACCATAAATGGCTAATGTCCAAAATATTGTGTTTAATACAAATTCCAACATTTTTATGCCTCCTATGGTTTATAATATGATTATTTTTATATTTTGTGCTTTTAGCTTTATTTCATTTTATTCTGAAGTTACATGTTTTAACATCCAAATAATTTTGCCATAATCTAAAATATATTCATCTATTAATGATGATGTTGCATAATCTTTTTCTATTTCTGCTTCTTCTTTTATTTCAATAGCCTTTTTATTTAGTTCTTCAAAATCTGAAAGTAAATTGTTATATATTTCTGCTGATTTTATTTTTTTATTTTCTGCTTCCTTAATTGTTGAAATATCTAAATAATCTTTTACTGTTCCTAATGGTTGTCCTCCTAATATTAAAATATGTTCTGCTATTTCATCAATTTGTTCATTTATTTCATTATATAGTTCTTCTAACTTTGCATGTACCTGAAAAAAATCTTTCCCCTGAACATTCCAATGATAATTTTGTAATTTTCTGTAAAATACATTTAAATCAGCTAAGAATTCATTTAATTTGTTTTCTAATTCCATACTAATACCTCTCTTTCTATGTTTTAGTATAGACATTAGATTTAAATTTTATTCCTCTTTTTATTCAATTGTCCAATATGGACGGTTCTTTTTGGACACCATATATAAAAATCTTTTTATTTAAACTCTTTTTTTACCTGTTTATAATTTGGCATATATTTTTTTACTAAATTCCAAAAATCTTTTGAATGATTCATATATTTTATATGACATAATTCATGTAATATTACATATCTTATTGCTTCCTGACTATATTTTATTAATTCTAAATTTAATGTTATATTTTTTTTACTTGAACAGCTTCCCCATGCATATTTTATTTGTTTTATTGTTATTTTATTTGGTCTTAACCCTGTTTCTTGTATTAGTTCATTTGCATTGTTTTCTATTATTTCTTTAAATTTTTCTTTTGTGTATAGTGGTTCTTTTTCCTGTTTCTTTATTTCTTTTTCTAATGTTTTTCGTATCCAGTCTGATTTTTGTTCTATTATTTTTTCAATTTCTTTTTTACTTACTTTTCTTGGTGCTTTTACAATTACCATTCCTTCTTTTATTTGGATATATACATTTTTTATTTTTGAGTATATAATTTCATATTCTAACATTATATTTTCCTTTTATTTTTTATTTTGCAAGCTTAATTTTAACATATTTGATACTTTTTAACAATAATATTTTTTATATACTTTATTCTATAAACCAACTATTTATTTATTTTAATTTTTCCATCTATATTTTTTAAGAATGTAATATTTGAATTTAAGCAAACAATAGGTCTAAATCCAATATAATCAACTTCTAAATTGTCCCATGTTTCCACTGTATAATTTATATATGTATATAACAAATACATACCACCTTTTGCTGAAGGACTACTCAACCACATTGCATCAGCTCCACTTGAACCCTCCTTACAATACAAATTATCTCTTTGTAATGACAAATAAGAATCTGAATATTCTAAATTATTATTTTCTCTTACAAAATATCCATTATTATTAACAGCACTAAACTCATATGTCGTATTATATTTCTGATTATGAGAATTGATTAGCATTTCAATAGTTGGTCCTCCAATTGCATAATCTGCCATACCAGAATTATCTTTAAACTTTTTCCAAGCATTTAAATCTTGCATATATGCAACAGCTTTCATATTATTACTTGTACTTTTAAAATTTTTATTAAAATAACTACTATTTAATTCTTTAAGTCTTATATCTATTATATTATCAGAACCTGTATAAGAACTTAATATATTTTTAAGTGAAGCTCCATTAGGATAATAACCAGAAAATTGTAATGGCTTATTTAATGTATTTGAAGCATTTGGTATGTCTTCATAATTTATGTATGTCTCTGAAATCAAATAAACATTTTTATTATTAGTATAAAAAATCTGCCATTTCAAATTTCCAACATCAGTATTATTAGTATTTGTATAATTTTCAATTGTATATCCATAATACAATTTAGGATTTTTACTTATATCTGTTGCTGATAATAATAAATCTATTTCAATAGCTTTAGAAATCATTTCTTTTGCATTTCCTGCATTATCTACTGATAATACATGTAAATAATACATTCCTATTGTTTTTGAAGTTAATATTAAATTTTGTGTTGCACTTGTAAATGTCCCTGTATAGCTATTTTCATTCGTTCCTATCTCATTTGCCACTGTATTATATATCCATTTACATTTTTCAATATTTATTCCACTTTGATTATCTTTCTGCGTTATTGTTGCTATAACAGAACCTACAGTTGTTGTATTTGTCGTATTTAAATTTATTGTTATCTCTGGTCCTATTTTATCTAAAATAATTTGACTTGCATAATTTACACTTAAATTTACTCCATCCCACAATCTTGCATATATTACATCTCCATTAGCTATTCCTGTTACATATGTTCCAGTTATCCAATTTCCACTGATACCATTTACTTGATATTGTATTATATAATTTGTACTTGAACTTATTGTTGTACTTGCCTTTCCATTTATCCATGTAGGTATACTAAAGGATATTGTTCCTGTTAATTTCTCTGTTGTTCGGTCTACTGTCAATTCTGCTGTTTGTCCATTTTTTGCTTTTGCTATTACTTTTATATTATATTTTTTTCCTTGTATTAAATCTCCATATGTATATTCTGAATCATCTGTTTTGGTTTCTTTTAATTCATACTTGTCTTCATCTTCTCCTTTTATATAATACTCTACTTTTCCGCCTTCATTTCTACTTGTTTTTACCTCTATTGTTATTGAATTTGTTGTA
>ERZ824473.2627-NODE-2627-length-20284-cov-5.197785_pt1 | contig 20284 bp, 23 predicted proteins | sample MGYA00519874_ERZ824473 | MGnify/ENA primary metagenome ERZ824473 (study PRJEB31778, sample SAMEA3449151) | human gut metagenome | biome: human gut; feature: human-associated habitat; material: faeces | place: United Kingdom | collected 2010/2012 ... | reverse complement strand
ATGATTACTTAAAAGAAATCGCAGCCATTTGCGGAATTGAAAAGACCTTGACCTACCACGTTGCAAGACATTCGTGTGCGACTTCGGTGCTGCTTGCCAATGGTGTTCCCATTGAAACGGTATCTAAGATTTTGGGACATACCAATATCAGAACCACTCAAATTTATGCGAGGATTACCAATTTGAAAGTAAGTAGCGACATGGAAATATTGGCTCAAAAGTTGGATGTTCCACACAGGACTGCCAGCCGATGAAACTATGTTATCGTCAGATAACAGCAAGGTGTGATTTATGGCACACAAATCTGTTTTCCGTGCCGCAAAACACCTTGGGCAAATTCACTCCGAAGTCGTTTGCCAATAAAAGAAAGAGATTCCCCAACTAAAGATTTTTTCGCTCGTCGGGATGGGTGGTCCCGCCCCTTGCCGCTGGGCGTTCCCCGACCGATGAGTTTATTTTTGTAATTCTGCAATCTTGTTTTATTGAAATATTGATAGCTTGATTGATTGAAAGCAAGATTTCAATATGGCAATATTGAATGAAAACAATAAACCATTCAATATTGATTGAAATACTGAATGGTTTATTTATTGCAAGAACATAATTACTTGCGAAAAGAAAAAAATATTATTTGCTATCATCTTTGTCCATACGCTTAATCAGACAATCTTGCAAACGGGTAAGATATGCCGTCCGGTCTTTCTTCCGTTCTTTCATGGCAATATAAGCAGCATAATAATCCCCTAATTCCACTTGAAACACTGTGCCGAGAAAGTTCATTATTTCTTTAATTTCCACATTTCCATTGTTAATGTCCCCCGAAGAAACAAGAGAATAACCCAATTCTATAAGAAAAACTTTTTTACCCGTGAAACGAAAAGGACATTTCGTGCCTTTTTGCAGGTTATCTTCTACAAGATTATCGGTTTCCAGTTTAACTAACCTCTTATTTAAATAAATACGTAACATCTCATTGGCTATAATTTTTGCGACCTTGTAATCATATCCAGTTGAGAATTTTGGATCTTTGTCAAGTTGTACGCTATCCGTACATAATCTTAAATCAGCCTTTCCACGAACAAAATAGTATTCATCATATATGGTTGAATGTGAACGATAATACTGATAAAAATCTAAATTCCTATTGAAGAAATAGGTCAGATTGTCCAATTCCTTATTAAGATAGCTTCTAACGGCTTCATTACTACCATTAGGACATTGCGTTTCTATACGATATATTTTATGAAAATACAATAATCGACCAAGTATTTCCGGCTTCTGGGACTTAAAGAATGATATTTCATCTTCCTTAGTAGGGAAAACATAAGTTTGCAATTGATTTCTTAAATCATTCAATACGTCTTGTAACCGATGCACCATTGAAAGAGAAGTCGGAATAATATCATAACCGTAGAGGTCAATTTCATCTATTTCTGAATCTATTAGAACTAATATTTGGGAAAGTTTCTCTTTCATCTGTAATTCTTTTGTAAGTCATCCACCTTGCTAAAATCAACAGCAAGGTGGATTCTCAATTATTACAAGTAATCTTCTCGTTGAGGAGTGAACACATCAACAACCTCACCACCTTCAATAACTTCAAACGAATGGGGCGTGTTCCCCGGAATAGCATAGCTATCGCCTGCATGAAGCAATATATCAATATTTTCTTCCGGTATTTCCACTTTCAATCGGTATTCACCTGAAATAACATAGCCGCATTGCTCATGCGGGTGTTGATGCGTTGTGGCGAAATTACCTTTTACATAATTCATCTTGGCTACCATTGACTTTTCACCAATTGCCAAAGAATCCAATGAAACACCTTTAAATACTTTTTTCAAGGCATCTTTTTTGTGTACCACAATTTTTGTCTTTGTCATCTTTCTACTTTTTAGATTAATTGCTTTTTCGTTATTTGTTTTCAATATGTTTTCATTAAAAGGACAACTACATAAATTAGCTACATTCAAAACGAATAATCTACTAAGCATAAATATTGTCGATTTATATTGTCAGCTCCATTTGAATATCACCTCTTTCATAAGCAGGATGATATTCAGAAAGTTCTTTAAATCCTATCTTTTTGTATATATGAATAGCAGGTTTTAACAGTGTGTTGCTTTCAAGGAATAATTTCTTGGCTCCAAGTTCTTTTGCCTTATTTACAGCAGCCTTACATAACAGAATGCCAATACCTTTCCCTTGTGCTTTTGGACTGACAGCAAGTTTTGCCAATTCGTAATCAAATATTAAATCATCCATTTTACAGAGAGCACATACGCCAACTGGTTCGTTTTTGTAAGTCGCAACAAAAATATATCCACCTTTATCAATAATATTTTGTTGAGGATAATCAAGATATTCCAAATCATGTGCTTCTAAACGCCAATGGGCAGTTATCCAATTCTCATTCAACGATTTGAATATAGCTTGAAAACTTGGGGTATAAGAAACTATCTGTATATCATGGCTTTCTCTTGCCTTTTTCGCCTCTTTCACCCGTTGAAATAAACTTTTCTCAGAAAGTAATTCTTCCCATTCTTCAATAGCTCTCCATAAATCATTACGTGTTTCTTTTGATATATTCTCGATTGCTGTTGCTACATCAGAGCATTGCGTAGATAAAATATCTGCCATTTCTTTTCCTTTATCAGACAGAACAATAACATTTCTTCTTTTGTCTGTTTTGTCCGTTATTTCTTTTATTAGCCCCTTTGCATCCATTTCTTTTACAATATTACTCACTGACGGGTGAGTATGACCTATTTCTTTGGCAATACCCGTTATCGTCTTAGTTTCTCCATCAGATAATACAAAAAAGACGGGAAACCATTTAGGTTTTATATCCACATCATACAATTGATAAATTTGAGATGCGTCAGCTGTAACCTTATCGGTAAGCATACGTAATCTGCTACCAATAGCCATTTTACCTGTTTTTTCAAAAAATCCCATATTACATGTTATTAAAAACGTAATTGATTACACAAAAGTATAAAACAAACTTTTATCTGCAAAAGAAATACAGAAAATATTTTTCTCTCTTGGCAAGTAATAAGTTTATTTTGAGAATTTATGCCTACAAATTTTAGTGCAAGGTGCAAGTATATATTTATATATATAGCTTGCACCTTGCACTAACCTTAGAATGTTTATTTTCAACGGTTTGCAAAATTCAAAAATAATGCGTACATTTGAACCCAAGATGTTGGCAGACAGACACCGGACAAGAGCAGACAGTTTTTAAGGACTAAAGCGTGACGGATGCAAAGCCAAAATTTCCGAAAGTACTGATATTGAGGAAGAAATAACGTTTGGTTCATAACCCAGGCGGATCACAACTTAAGCAAGCCTTAGGAAGAAAAATCAAGCAAAATCCTCACAACATTGATGTTGTGAGGATTTTTCGTTATTGACGGAATCGAGGGCGAGAGCGTGCGTACAGACAATATCATAGAGACGACAAATCATTTCCGTTGCATCGACCTCATTATCGATCGTGCCAAGGAGAGGATTACCGAATCTCTTATCAAAGAATTGCACGCAATACTCAAATCGGGAACATCGAACAGCCGCAAGGAGTGGTTCGCCGTCGGGGAATACAAACGCCTGCCCAATGAGGTAGGCGGTAACGAAACCGCCGCACCGGAAAATGTGCGGCGCGAAATGAAAGCCTTGCTTGCCGAATACAACGCCAAACCGAGAAAGTCGTTTACCGATCTGCTCGACCTGCATCAGCGTTTCGAATCCATACATCCGTTTCAGGATGGCAACGGTCGTGTCGGTCGGCTCCTCCTCTTCAAAGAGTGCCTCGCAAACGGCATCGTGTCTTTCATCATCACCGACGACCTGAAGATGTTTTATTACCGAGACTTGCAACGCTGGCCCGAAGTAAAAGAGTATCTAACGGATACCTGTCTTAACGCACAAGATAACGATAAGGCGATACTCGACTATTTCAAGATCAAGTATTGATTCTATTCGTGCCCCCAAACGTTACAACTGTCCTGCTCCGCGATCATCCCCGGCACGGCGACCGTATCGCGTTTATCTACTTTGCCCTTACGCTGGGATATGGATGACCGTGCGTCCATTAATTAGGTATCGAAGTCTCGAATATGTCGATGCGGGCCACCTTACGGCGGCGGCCTTCGTCGCCGTAAGGATGTCCGTCTCGGCGAGCCACTCCTCCACGATCTGCGTCAGGTTCAGTGTCGTTCTCATATTCGGTTTTCATAATGGGCGCAGGCGGCTCCATTTTTTCGCTTGCAAACCACAACCGCACGCCCATTTTCATCGGTTTATATCATAGGCAACCAAGTGTTGGTTATCTCGTGTGCGATTCGATGCCCGACGCGGTTATGGCACGGATAACAAAGGCTCTGAAGATTGGCCATATCGAGCTTCGCGCCGCCTCGATTGATCGGGACGATGAGCAATCCGACGGTCTCGTACTATCCGGTGTCGCCGCAGCGACTCAAAATATTACCGGCAAACAGTTCCGGATACAAGCCGGTCATACTCGTCCGTCATCGGCATGGTGTGATTGATTCTGAAACACAGTTGTGTGCAACGAATACCCTCGGCGGGATCGGCTTCTTCAGGTTGGCGCATGTCTATTCTAAATTCCTTTACTCTCTCATTCATCCTCATTTACGCTTAATTCGGATACAAAAATAAGGATTTGCAATGGAACCTATAAACTGAAAAAATCAAGAACCGTAATTTAGGTAAACTTATCCGTAATCCGTCTATCATCTATATATACTTTATCCGCTATTTTTGCAAAATAAAAAATACCTGAATGTTATATGAATACAGAAGTAATGCTCTTAATCGGAGCCGGTCAGATAGGGATGGCAATAGCTCGAAGAATGGGCTACGGAAAGAAAATCGTAGTGGGCGACAGGACGCAGAAAAATGCGGAAAGTGTCAGCAGGATTTTGAATGAAGCAGGATTTGATACGAGTCCCGTAGAGATGGATTTGTCTTCAAGGGAATCCATTTTGAACATGATTGCCGAAGCCCAAAAGTTTGGTGAGATTTCAATGCTTGTTAATGCTGCGGGCGTATCTCCCAGTCAGGCACCCATTGAAACCATTTTGAGGGTGGATTTGTATGGAACGGCCCTCTTGCTGGAAGAAGTTGGCAAGGTAATCGGGTGCGGCGGTGTCGGGGTTACCATCTCCAGTCAGTCGGGACACCGTATGCCGGCTCTCACTCCGGAAGAGGACGAGCTGCTCGCCACCACTCCGACTGACGCGCTGCTTGCATTGGATATGTTGCAACCGGACCGCATCCGCGACACCCTGCACGCCTACCAGATGGCGAAACGCTGCAACGTGAAGCGTGTCATGGCGGAGGCCGTAAAATGGGGAGAACGGGGAGCGCGTGTCAATTCCATCTCGCCGGGTATCATCGTAACACCTTTGGCTATCGACGAGTTCAACGGTCCGAGAGGCGAATTTTACAAGAACATGTTCGCCAAATGTCCGGCAGGTCGTCCCGGAACGGCAGACGAAGTGGCCAATGTCGCCGAACTACTGATGAGCGGCCGGGGAGCGTTTATCACGGGCTCCGATTTTCTCATCGACGGAGGGGCCACCGCGGCCTATTTCTACGGAGAGTTGAAACCTGAAAAAACAGATAACAAATAAAATATAAAGAAGTTATGAGACCTTATATTATTTGCCACATGGTGGCATCCATCGACGGAAGAATCGACTGTCCGATGGTGGCACAGATCAGCGGTGAAGAGTATTACACCACATTGGAAAGTTTCGGTTCGAGTTCCAAATTATCCGGTCGGGTGACGGCCGCGCTTGAATGTACCGCAGTAAAGGAGGAAATTTCCGGGTATGCCGGTGCGAGACTTGGCAAAGAGTCTGTCCACAAAGCAGTGGAAAGCGGGGAGTACACCGTCATCGTCGATACCCACGGACGGTTGCAGATGGCATCCGGCGAGGCGGACGGGCATCCCCTGCTTGTGGTGATGAGCGAGAACGTGCCGGAACCCCATCTTGAGATGCTTCGCAAGAACAATGTATCATGGATAGCGACGGGAAAAGAGCGCATCGACCTGCACCGTGCAACGGATATTTTAAGCGAACAATTCGATGTGAAACGTTTGATTATTGTCGGTGGAGGCAATATCAACGGAGGCTTTCTTGAAGCCGGACTCATCGATGAAGTCAGCCTGTTGCTGGCTTCGGGTATTGACGGCCGCAAGGGACAGACCGCCCTGTTTGACGGCTGCACCTGGAAGAGTGAAGCACCCTATCATTTGAAACTGCAAAGTGTCGAGCGGATAGCCGGAACGGAAACGGTCTGGATTCGTTATCGGTGTAAATAATACAACCTCCGAAAACAGTATGAAATCATGAAAAAGATTCTGTCGATTTTAACCGTGCTTTGCATATGCGGGATTTCCGCATTCGCGCAAAACACTGCACCAAAAGAGAATATAATGAAAGACAAGAAAGTATTGGTGGCATTTTTCTCCCGTACCGGAGAGAATTACAATGTCGGAAACATCAGCAAAGGCAATACGCACATCATTGCCGAGATGATTGCGGGAGAGACCAATGGCAAATTATTTCAGATAGAACCGGTGAAGCCTTATCCCGATGAATACAGGGCTTGTGTGGACATTGCCAAAACAGAAAAGGAGAACAAGGCCCGGCCTGCCGTAAAAGAGGACATTGCCGCAGAGGATTACGATGTCATCTTCCTGGGTTATCCCAACTGGTGGGGAGATATGCCGATGGCGGTCTATACCTTCATCGAAAAGCACGACTGGAATGGGAAGACCGTCATCCCGTTCTGCACGCACGAGGGCAGCGAATTGTCCGGCACGGAGCGTCTTTTGGAACAAGCCTGCAAGGGCGCGACCATTGCCAAAGGTCTCGCAGTTCAAGGAACTACCGCCCAGAACTCGCAGGCCCAGGCAAAAAAGACCGTGCAGTCCTGGCTGAATAAATTGAAATAAAGGAATTCTTGTGCATCACAAACAGCCCCTGCCGCAAATTTATCCGGCAGGGGCTAAATTATTTATCCCGCTTTTCTAATTCATTCCCGTAACATTTGCCAGTTTTTCGGCGGTTCGTGCCGTCGTTCCTGTCGCTGATAAATAGGCGACGAGGATACCGCGAAAACCATCACCGGAACAAGCAGCATCGATAGAATGAATATCTTTTTCATACCGTCTCCTATTTTATTCCGTATAACCTATATCTTCCAGCCATTGGGCTATCATCGAGTGGCAGTCGGACGTCTGGGACGAACGGATCCAGAGGCTCGGCGTCAGGAAGTTCCCGTCGGGAATCAACCGCTTGGCGTCCGACTCCACGCCGCTGATGCCGCTACTCGAACTCGATACGATCAGACCGATGCGCTTGCCGACCATCTCCGCACCATGGTTGAACAGGAACGTCTGCAAAGGAGCCGCCATGTTGCTCCACCAAAGCGGCGCCGCCACGATGATGGTGCCGTACTGCCCGAACTCTACCTCTACGGGATCGATTGCCGGATAAGAAGATGCATTGCCGGGATTGTTCCGGATCGCCTGAATCAATGCACTGCCGATGGCGTAATTGTTCGCTGCATAGTCGAGTCCTTTCTCGGCCGGTTCCACCCGTATCACATCGGCTTCGATCTGCGTGCGCAGGTCACCCACGACGGTATGCACGTTGTTCGTGAAACTGTAATAGACGATGAGCGTCTTTCCTGTTGTCGGATTCGGATTCGGATTCGGGTTCGGGCCAGGGTCAGGGTCAGGGTTGGGATTGGGGTCCGGATTATCCGGCTGATCGGGGTCGTCCGGATTTTCAGGAATTTCCGTCGGGGGTTCATTCTCCGGATCGTCATCGGGAGAACAGGCGTTCAATCCCACTGTGATGAACATCGCAAAAAGAAGATACAGAAACTTTTTCATATTCATATATTTTACTGGTTTACATTGCAAAAATAGCCAGAGCCGGACGAACGGGCTTTGTTCGTCGGCTCAATTAAGTTTGCTATAAAGCTCATTCAGTATTTTTTGCCACTTGATTTCAACATCCTCTTCTTTTCGCAACAGGTCGAGCAGATTCATTCCGCATGTTCCGCTGAAATCGAACAAGGTCGGAACATATCGTTTGTCCGTATCCAGCATGTTTTCGCTGCGTGTCGCAAACGGCGGACAATACTCATCTGCGACCTCCTGACGGATTTGCGCCAACAGCGTATCGTAATATCGGTATAAGTATCCTCGGTTTCGAGTTCCACCATATCGCTCTTTACCATGTCGTGAATATAACCGGCTATTGTCCGCGTATTGCCCGTATGGGAGAAATAGACGATCTGTGCCTTGCGGTTACCGGCAGGAGCGACCGGTTCTTCCAGTTTCTCGGCCGGAGGCATATCCGACAAATCCTTACGAGATTCATCAGCGGAACATCCTGTGGCAGTCGCCATGAGCCACGCGAACAGAAGCAATATTTTCGTTTTCATATCTGATATTTTTTAGTTATTCCTTTGATGCAGAGGTAAAAGCAAAGCCTCGCAACGTATTTGCTGCGAGGCTCAATTTACTTCGTTCGTAAGTTCAAGATTATTGTAATTTGTCGTACTCTTCGTCGGTTACGGGTTCGAGCCACTCGTTGGATGTTTTTTCTCCGGGAACGTCAAATGCGAGGTGCGCAAACCAACTGTCGGCTGCTGCGCCATGCCAGTGCTTTACACTTCTCCGATGGGGAAAATCATTTCGCGCTGGAATACCGCTTTTGCATCCTCACCGGTGGCGTCTTCCGCCTATCCTCCGCCAACTATGGTTTCATAAGATAATCTATTATAGTAAATACTTTACATTATCGTCCCACCTGCCGCTGCTGTTCGGCGTTGTAGCGGTCGCCCACGACGGGAAGGGCGGCGACGGCTGTTTCGAGTTCTCGCCACTCCTCCGCTGCGAGGTCGAAATCGAGCGTGCGCAAGTTTTCTTCCAGATGCGAGAGTTTCGTGGTTCCCGGAATCGGCACGATCCACGGGGCTTTCTGCAACAGCCAACCGAGAGCCACCTGCGCAGAAGTCATGCCGCGCGTGCGACCGAACTGTTGTAGCACATTCACGATGCGCGTATTGGCTCGTATCGCTTCCGGCCGGAAACGCGGCAGGGTCTGACGGTTGTCGTTCGTCGGGTCGAAGACCGTGTACTCGTTGATACAACCGCCCAGAAATCCCCGGTTGATCGGGCTGTACGGCACGAAGCCGATACCCAGCTCGCGGCAGGTGTTCAGCACGCCGTTCGTCTCCACGTCGCGGTGCATCAGGTGGTATTCGCTCTGAATGGCTGTCAGCGAGCATACGGTATGGGCCCGGCGGATGGTGTCGGCGCTGACCTCGCACATGCCCCAGTGCTGCACCTTGCCCTCTTTCATCAGGTCGGCAATGGTCTGCGCCACCTCCTCGGCAGGTACGTTCGGGTCGGCGCGGTGCTGGTAGAACATAGGCAGCGTGTCGAGCCGCAGGCGGCGGAGCGAATCCTCACAATACTTGCGAATCGTTGCAGGACGGCTGTCCTGACGCCCCGTGCCTTTGCCGTCAATGACTTCGTGTCCGAATTTGGTCGTCACGTTGATTCTGTCTTTGAACTCCGCCAACGCTTCGCCTGCCAGATTCTCGTTGGTCAGCGGCCCGTAGATGATGGCCGTATCGAAAAGCGTTACGCCACGTTCCACAGCTTCATGTAGCAGGCGGATACACTGCTTCTTGTCCGGGTGCTGGCTACGGTTGTAGGTCATGCCCATCACGCCGAAGCCAATAGCGGACACTTCGAAAGCCGCCCGGCCCGTGCCGAGCGTACGGTGCGGCATACCGCCTTTTTCCGTGGACAATGCGTTTTCTCCGTTGAATGCGACATTGGCGGCTTTTACCTTATCTATTGCGGGCTGAATAGTCAGTGCCGCTCCTACTGCGGCCGCAGTCTTCAAAAAACTGCGCCGGCTCATTCCCTTTTTCTCTTCCATATCTATTTCTTTTCGATCGTTTTGATGATTCTTGCCGGATTGCCCGCTACGACGGTCATGGCCGGCACGTCTCTCGTCACCACGCTGCCGGCGCCGACGATGGCTCCGTAGCCGATCCTAACGCCCGGCAATATCGTAGAGTTGATACCGATCCACACCTTGTCCTCAATGACGATCGGGCGGCCGTAGGTGGCACTGCGGTTGTCGGGATTGACATCGTGATTGATGGTTATGAGATTAACCTTCGGGCCGATAAAAACATCATTGCCGATGGAGATGCCACCGCGACCGAAGAAAGTACAGCATTGTTGGATGAAGCATCCCTTGCCGACGGTCACGGGCTTGCCGTAGTCGATGTAGAGAGGCGGCAATACGGTGGTGCTCTTATCGAGCGGTTTGCCGAGAATGCGCCCCATATACTCGTGTACCTCTTCAGGCGTGCGATAGCCCGTGTTCATCTCCGTCGCCGTTTTCATCGTGGCGAAGATGTCTGCAATCAGCTTTTCGTAACCTGCGTCATTAGGCGAGACCATTTCGCCGTTCAAGTCCTTTGCAAAAATATCATTCATAACTTCTTTTGTTTTTAATATTCTGATGCAAAGGTAAAAAGGAAACCTCGCAACCATTTTGCTGCGAGGCTCAAACAACTTTGTCGTGAAGTTCATTCCGATTTTCTTCCAGCTCAAATCATACTGGGAGCATAACCGTATGTTTCCTTATAAACTTTCGAGAAATGGGAAAGATTCTTGAACCCGACATCGAAACAGGCTTCCGTTACCCGCTTCTTACCGGACTTTATCAACTCGTGTGCGGCCTCCAACCGGCGTTTAATGATCCATTTCTGCGGCGTCAAGTCGCTAACTTTGGCAAAATCGCGTTTGAACGTCGCCAGACTGCGACCGGTATAACTTGCGATCTCTTCCATCGACAGGTCATACATGTAGTTATCGTTCAGATAGTCGATGATGTCTATTTTCCACGGATCAACGAAATCGAACAGTGAAGCGTAGAGATTCTTGTCCGTGTTTAGTAAGACATAAGCCCCCTCGATCATCTTGAGTTTCAACACGTCATCGGAGGGTTTCACGCCCGCATCGAAATAGGGGACAACCGACTCAAACAAGCTGCGGATGTCCGGACGGTTATTCGGCAATACACGCAAGCTCACTTTTTCACGCTTCGATTCCATAGGAATCTCTTTTCTGTCGAGTGTCTGGTAGAACTCCCGCAGAAACGGTTTCGTGAATTTCAACACGACGGAGCGGTAAGGATGCTCCTCGTCGGCGTGTTTCTGTAACCACATGCGGTTGTCTCGCCGCATGAACGCGCACTCGCCCGGATGCAATATCGTTTTCTTGCCGCGTTCCTCGATTTCAAGTTCGCCTGAACACAGGTAGATCAGCGTGTGTTCCCGATTCTCGTGGGCGCAGCCTCTGTCATCTGTGAAAAAACTTGCTATAAGGACATTCGAGCAGTCAAATACATTCAGTTGTTCCATATCAATCTCTATTTTTTGCAAAAATAACGAGTTGCGTCTATTATTATCTGTTGTAAAGCTTATCTGTTGTAAAGCTCATTTTTTATCTATTGAGTTTAGTGACGTTAAAAGACTTGTATAGTATTAACATATCATTATCTTTGTTTTTTACATAGAAATAGATGTCCCGTAGAAGATTCCTTTATCACCCAGAATCTGTACGACATAAAGCGACAGGAATACGTAACCAACGTTGTGATCTACGTTCGGAATCCGCTTCGACAAAGAGCCGATAGGATCGGACAAGACCTGTCCAAATTTATCAACTCAATTTATTCTTTTATACTCGCCGGGGGAAAGTCCGGTCATTTTCTTGAAGAGAAAGCCGAAATATTGCACCGAAGGGAATCCGAGTTCTCGTACGATCTGGCAAAGCGGTTCCTGTGACAGGCGCAATTTCCGTTTCGCGATCTCGATACGCCTGAGTTGCATGTGGCAATGATGCGTGTGCCCGAGTTCCTGTTCGAGAAGGTCTTCGAAATAAGCTTCCGACAACCGGAGCCGTTCCGCGCAACGTGCGGCGGTAAGAGGGCCCCGTATCGCCCATTTTCCGTCGGTGAGGTAGCGGTCGGCAAAGGCTTCGTACTCCCAGACAAGGGCTTCGTTCGCCGTATTCCGGGTGATGAACTGCCGCTCGTAAAAGCGGGTCGTATAATCCAGCAGCCGGATGATATGCCGGGTCAGAATCGCGCGCGTGTAGCGATCCGCACCGTGACGGAGTTCCCGGCGCAGATCGTCGAAACAGGAGGTGAGGATGCGACGTTCTTCGCAGGATACGTGGAGCGCTTCTGCGGGAGCATACGAAAAAAACGTATACTCTTCGGCCCGTTTCTCCTGTACGCAGCCCTCGAACAGATCGGGGTGGAATGCAACCGCCCACAGGCAGGAGGCCGGAAGTCCTGCATATGCAGCGTCCGGATGGCGGCAGATCAATGTCCCGCAGTTGTAATCGTAGTACTGCCGGCCGTATTTCGTCCCGGATTCGGAAACATCCGCCGCCATGACCAGCGCATAGTATCCGCATCGGACGAGGGACGGGAGCGCCGGGCGGAGATCGGCAGCTTCGCCGATATAGAGACCGGGAAATTGCAAGTCGCTCATCGCCTTTTCCGCATAAAAACTATTTCCGCGAGCGGAACTCGTTGGGGGTGCAACCCGTAACCCGTTTGAACATCCGACTCAAGTGCTGCGGGTATTGGAAGCCCAGGCCGTAGGCAATCTCGCTCGTCGTCTTATCGGTCGACAGCAAAGATTCTTTGGCCCGTTCGATCAGCTTGTTTTGAATGTATTCCGAAGCGGTCTGTCCGGTCTGCTTGCGGATCATATCGCCGAAATAGTTTGCCGAAAGAAACACCTTGTCGGCAAAGTATTTGACGGTCGGCAGTCCCTCCTGCAACGGGGCCTCGCTGTCGAAATAGTCGTCCAATAACCGTTCGAAACGGACGATGATGTCTCTGTTCACCTCTTCGCGCGTGGTGAACTGCCGTTCGTAAAAACGCATACAGTAGTCGAGCAACAGCCCGATGTTGGCCGTAATCAGCCGGCGGCTGTGCTTGTCGATGCCGTGCTTCAGTTCCGCTTCGATCTTATACAGGCAATCCATCACGGTTTGCCGCTCCTCTTCCGAGAGGTGCAACGCCTCGCGGGTTTCGTAAGAAAAAAAGGAATAATTCCGGATCTCCTGACCGAGCGCCGTTCCGCGGATCAGGTCGGGGTGGAACAGGATACCGTGGGCATTCGGCCGGGTATTTTGCGACATCTCGGTCTCCACGACCTGTCCGGGCGCGAAACTAACGATCGTCCCGTCCTGATAATCGTAACTCTGACGGCCGTACATGATGTCGCCGCAACGGGTATCCTTCAGGAAAAGGGCATACACCCAATAATTGATCCTGAAATGCTCGGGCCACCGCGTCGCTTTCGACAAATCGACCACGCTTACCAGCGGATGCCGCGTCTCGAGTCCGAAAAATTTGTTGTACTTGTCTACTTCGTCGAGTTTTATAATCTCTTCCATAGGTCTGAACGGTTTTCTTTCGAGCAAAAATAACTTATTTAATTCAAACGGCGCACGGCCTCACTGCAGAATCGGGGATTCGGGTATGAATATCGGTAAATCGTATACAATCCCGCCGTTTTATCGCGGTAATTTTGCAATCGGAAGTTTAATAAAAACTGAAAATTATGGATGGCAGAGTTTTTTTGAAAACGGCATTGGGCCTGCTGACGTTTCTGGCTTTCACGAACGTCGCGGCATCGGGAAAGACAACGTTAAAAAACATAAAATCGACCGACATGGACACATTGGAATTAACGCAGGAGTGGGACAAGACCTTCCCGCAGAGCGACCGAGTGGAACACTCGAAAATCACTTTCCACAACCGTTACGGCATCACGCTCGCCGCAGACGTGTATAAACCGAAGAATGCGCGGGGACGCCTGGCCGCCGTCGCGGTCAGCGGCCCTTACGGGGCGGTGAAAGAGCAGGTTTCGGGCCGTTATGCGCAGACCCTCGCCGAGCGCGGCTTTCTGACCGTCGCATTCGACCCCTCGTTTTACGGAGAGAGCGGCGGCGCGCCCCGCTACCTCACTTCGCCCGAAATCAGCACGGAAGATTTCAGCGCGGCGGTCGATTACCTGACCGCCCGCGAAGATGTCGATCCCGGGCGCATCGGCATTCTCGGCATCTGCGGTTGGGGCGGGTTCGCGCTCAATGCCGCAGCCAACGACCCGCGCATCAAGGCTACGGTCACTTCCACCATGTACGACATGAGCCGCGTGAATGCCAACGGATATTTCGACGCCATGAGCGCCGACGATCGCTACAAGTTGCGCGAACAACTGAACGCCCAACGCAGCAAGGACTACGGCAACGGCAGTTATGAGCGTAACGGCGGCGTAGTCGACCCGGTTCCCGAAGACGCTCCGCTCTTTGTCCGTCAATACCACGACTATTACAAGACCGAACGGGGCTACCACCGCCGGTCGCCGAATTCAAACGAGGGAATCATCAAAACCAGTTCCCTGGCATTCGTCAATATGCCGATCCTCTCCTACATCGGCGAAATACGCAGCTCCGTACTGATGATACACGGGGCCGAGGCCCATTCGCGTTATTTCAGCGAAGACGCCTACAAACGGCTGACGGGAGACAACAAGGAACTGCTGATTATCCCCGGAGCCAACCACGTCGATCTTTACGACAACCTCGATGTCATACCTTTCGACAAAATAGACGTTTTTTTTAAGGAAGCCTTGAAAGGAAAATAGGATTCCGATTGCCGAAATCCCGCTTACCGAACAGCGACGGCTAAGGCCCATTCCGACCATCTCGACAATTTGCTCGGAGCGGGAATGATTCGTCCGTCGGCCTGGAAAACGGAAACGTTCGACCGGGAATACGCGCAAATCGATCTGATAGGTCACCTCGCCGAAAGTCAGATCGACGAATAAAACAGGTTTATAAAAACTGATTATGGTCAAAACAATCATAGGCTTTCTGTCTCTGTTCGTCCTGCCGTCATGCGGCAAATGTCTGAATCTGGATAAGCAACCCGGCATGTGCGCCAAACTGCCGATGGCGGCCGACGGCATCGTGCGGCTGTCGAAAGTAGAGGTCTATCCGGAATATCTCGACGAGTATATGAAGTATGCGACCGAAGTGGGCGAAATCTCCCTGCGTACCGAGCCGGGGGTGCTGACCATGTATGCGGTCAGCGAAAAGGAGAATCCCCGCAGGATAACCATTCTCGAAACCTATGCGAGCCGCGAGGCTTACGAATCGCACGTTGCATCGGAGCATTTTCAGAAATACAAACAGGGAACGCTGCATATGGTCAAGACGCTCGTGCTCTCCGACCAGACGCCGCTCAACCCAGCAAACCGCATCAATAACTTCATCCAATAAACGAAACGATTATGAATAAATTCCTTTTATTTTCAGTATTCAGCATGTTAACAATCAACGTTATGGCACAGGAAAAAATCGTACAAACGGCCGGACGCGACCAGTTAGGCGACTTCGCCCCCAAATTCGCGGAACTCAACGACGACGTCCTTTTCGGCGAAGTGTGGAGCCGCACCGATAAACTCGGTCTGCGCGACCGCAGTGTAGTGACCATCGCTTCCCTGATCAGTCAAGGCATTACGGACAATTCGCTCGTTTTCCATCTTCAGTCGGCCAGAAAGAACGGAATCACCCGCACGGAGATCGCCGAAATTATCACCCACATCGGTTTCTATGCCGGTTGGCCGAAAGCGTGGGCGGCATTCAACCTGGCAAAGGGCGTGTGGGCCGAGGATACGGCCGGCGAGGACGCCAAGGCCGCTTTCCAGCGCGAAATGATTTTCCCGATCGGCGAACCGAATACGGCATACGCCCAGTATTTCACCGGCAACAGCTACCTCGCCCCGATTTCGCGCGAGCAGGTATCGATCTCCAATGTCACGTTCGAACCCCGCTGCCGGAACAACTGGCATATCCACCGTGCGACGAACGGCGGCGGACAGATGCTGATCGGTGTAGCCGGGCGCGGCTGGTATCAGGAAGAGGGCAAACCCGCCGTGGAGATCCTCCCCGGCACAGTGATCCATATCTCGGCGAATGTCAAGCACTGGCACGGGGCGGCGGCCGATAGCTGGTTCGCCCATCTTGCATTCGAGGTTCCCGGCGAGAACGCTTCCAACGAGTGGCTCGAACCCGTTACGGACGAAGAATACGGTCAACTCGACCAGCGATAAAAGGTTCGCCGGCGAAGGTCGAACGGCTCTACGGCATCGAATGTCCGAAATGAATACGGGCATACCGAAAACAGACTCCCGTAATCGATCGTATTACGGGAGTTCTTTTGTTGCGACGGGACGTTTTTGCAATCGGAAGCACAATCCGTAATTCGGGTATATAAACCGGGGAATTATCTACAAAAAGTACGACCGGGACAATCTACTTTTGTATCAAATAAATAATATAAATAAAGAGAGATGAAAAAATTACTATTGCTTCCGTTCCTGCTGCTCGCCGTTCTGTCGATGGCAGCCTGCGGGGGGTCCGACAACGAACCGTTTACGCCCGGACAGCCCGAAACTCCCGAACAGCCCGGCGGAGGAGACGATACGGACGATTCCGATACGCTCGCTCCCGAAGGCAGCGGCCGATACCTGGTACTTTACAGTTCGCGCACGAGTAATACCGAACGTATGGCGCGACAGATCCGGACGGCACTCGACTGCGACATGATAGAGGTGGAACCTCAAATGCCTTATGAAAACGACTATAACGCCATGCTGGAGCGAGCGCAAGAGGAACTGGCCGCTATCGGGCAAGGCCGTTATCCGGCCGTCGGCACTTCGGTAGACAGCTTCGACGGTTACGATATCGTGTTCGTCGGCTATCCGATCTGGTACGGCAGCATGGCGACGCCAATGCAGGCTTTCCTGCACGAACACGCCTCGAAACTCGCCGGCAGGCGGATCGCCCTGTTCGCCACGAGCGGCGGCAGCGGTATATCCGCTTCGATCGGCGAAGCGCGGTCGCTCTGTCCCGAAGCGACCTTCGTCGATCGAACGTTGCTGCTGACCTCCTCGACACTTTCCCAGATGGAGGGCCGCGTTGCGGAATGGCTCGACGAAATCGGCGCCGGCCGTGAAGAACCGGTCACACCCGGCATCTCATCGCCGAACGTAAACATCTCGGTCGGCGACCGCACGATTACCGCCACGATGGAAGACAATGCCGCCGCACGGGATTTCCTTTCGCGCCTGCCGTTGGAAGTGACGCTGAAGGACTACAACCAGACGACCGAAAAGATTTTCTATCCTTCCCCGGCACTGACGACCGCCGGCACCGCGCGCGGCTGCGTCCCCATACCCGGCGACATCACGATCTACGCGCCGTGGGGTAACGTGGCGATTTTTTGCAAGAACGGATCGCGGAGCAACGACCTGATTAAAATCGGACATATCGACGGCGACGGCATCGAGGCGTTGCGTGTCGCCGGCGATGTGCGGGTAAAATTCGAACGGCAATAAGATAACGAACAAAACATGACTATCGAAACTTTCAAAGAATACGCGAAGACGCGCCAGGCGCTCGACTCGGAGGAGATTCGCCGTTTTATGGACGAAATGAGCAACGAGGCGAGGCGCGTCACCTTCCGGCTGAACGCATCCTTCCATACGGCGGACGAAGTGCGCGGGTTGCTTTCCGACCTGTTCGGCTACCGGGTTCCGCCGTCGCTCCGCGTCTTCCCGCCATTCTATACGGACTTCGGTAAGAACATCGCCGTAGGAGATGAAGTGTTCATCAACGCTTGCTGCCACTTTCAGGATCACGGCGGGGTAACCCTCGGCGACGGCTGCCAAATCGGGCACAACGTCGTATTCGCCACGCTCGATCACGGACTCGCTCCGGAAGACCGTAAAACGACTTATCCCGCCCCGATCGTTTTGGGAAAAAACGTCTGGGTAGGGTCGAACGCCACGATTCTTTCGGGCGTAACCGTCGGCGACAATGCCGTCGTGGCAGCGGGGGCCGTAGTAACGAAAGACGTGGCGGCGAATACGGTCGTCGGCGGTATTCCGGCACGGCTCATCAAATCGATCAAAAACGAATAACACGATAAACGATGAAACTTATTTCGAATACGGAATTCGGAGGCGAGCGCCCCCTGTTCGAATCGCACGATCTCCGGCTGGAGAACGTAACCGTCCGCGCCGGAGAGTCGGCCATTAAAGAGTGCAGCAACATCGAAGCCGTCAATTGCCGGTTCGAAGGGAATTATCCTTTCTGGCACGTCCACGGCTTCGCCATCGACCGATGCTTCTTCGATGTCGGCGCCCGTTCCGCCCTGTGGTATTCCGACCACCTGAAAATGACCGATACGCGGATCGACGCTCCCAAGATGTTCCGCGAGATGCATGACATCGAGATCGAAAATGTGGAGATGACCGACGCCGACGAGGTGTTCTGGCGGTGCAACCGGCTGAACATAAAGAATCTGAAGCTGCACGGAGGAACTTATCCGTTTATGTTCTGCAACGGACTCCGCATCGACGGACTGGAAAGCGACAGCAAATACGTGTTCCAGTATGTGAAGAACATGGAACTGCGCAATGCCAAAATCACGACGAAGGACGCTTTGTGGGAAACGGAAAACGTGACGGTTTACGATTCCGAGCTGAACGGCGAATACCTGGGCTGGCACTCGCGCAACCTGCGTCTGGTGAATTGCAGAATTTCCGGTACGCAGCCCCTGTGCTATGCGGAAAACCTCGTGTTGGAGAACTGCGTGATGGCCGACGACTGCGACCTGGCTTTCGAGTACAGCAGCGTACACGCCACGATCGACAGCCCCGTCCGCAGCGTGAAGAATCCCCGCAGCGGCCGCATAATCGCCGAGAGTTACGGCGAGATTATCCTCGACAAGCATATCAAGGCTCCTGCCGACTGCGCGCTGAAACTCCGGGACGAACGGACTTGTTTCTCCGCCTGATAATTTCCGAACAGGCCGATGGGAACGGGAAACGACAATACCGATTACCTTTTATCGCTCATCCGCGAAGGAAAAAAGATGACGCTGGGGCAGCAGTTGCGATTGACCGCCTACCTCAGCGCGCCGGCCGTTATGGCCCAGTTGTCTTCCATTGCGATGCAGTATATCGACGCTTCGATGGTAGGGAGCCTGGGGGCGAACGCATCGGCCTCCATCGGGTTGGTATCGACCACGACGTGGCTGTTCTGGGGACTGTGCGCGACCGCAGCAACGGGGTTCTCCGTACAGGTGGCGCACCGGATCGGGGCCGGCGACTTCGCAGGGGCCAGAAAGGTGCTCCGGGAATCCGTTGCGGCTACATTTATATTCGGTTCTTTGCTGGCGGCCGTCGGCGTCTCCATCGGCGGAGCGCTTCCAGGCTGGCTGGGCGGCGACGAGGCCATACGGCACGATTCGTCCGTTTACTTTCGGATATTTTCGCTTTTTTTGCCGGCCCTGCAACTGAATTTCCTTGCGGGCGGGATGTTGCGGTGCAGCGGAAACATGCGCGTGCCGAGCCTGTTGAACGTACTGATGTGCCTGCTCGACGTCGTGTTCAATTTCTTTCTGATCTTCCCGACACGGCAAATGGAGATTCTGGACTTCAGTTTCGTCGTACCCGGTGCGGGCCTGGGCGTGGAAGGCGCGGCATTGGGAACGGTGCTCGCCGAACTGGCGACTGGCGGAGGGATGATGTGGTATCTCTGCCTCCGGTCGCCCCTGCTGAAACTGTCCGGGGAACGGGGGCTTCTCGTGCCCCGAAAGGATACGTTGCGCAAAGCCGTGCGCATCGCCCTGCCGATGGGATTCGAACACGCGGCCATTTGCGGCGCGCAGATCATGACGACGGTTATCGTCGCCCCGCTCGGCATCGTCGCGATAGCCGCCAACTCGTTCGCCATCATAGCCGAAAGCCTTTGCTACATGCCCGGCTACGGCATCGCGGAAGCGGCTACGACACTGGTCGGACAAAGTCTCGGAGCGAACCGGATCCGGTTGCTCAGGCGTTTCGCCAACATCACCGTCTGGTCGGGGATGTCGGTCATGGGAATCATGGGCGCGCTGATGTATATGGCGGCTCCGCAAATCATCGGCGTGATGACGCCCGTCGAGGAAATCCGCGTACTGGGAGTCGAAATACTGCGAATCGAAGCTTTTGCCGAGCCGATGTTCGCAGCTTCCATCGTGGCCTACGGCGTTTTCGTCGGAGCGGG
>ERZ824473.2625-NODE-2625-length-20289-cov-4.309776_pt1 | contig 20289 bp, 16 predicted proteins | sample MGYA00519874_ERZ824473 | MGnify/ENA primary metagenome ERZ824473 (study PRJEB31778, sample SAMEA3449151) | human gut metagenome | biome: human gut; feature: human-associated habitat; material: faeces | place: United Kingdom | collected 2010/2012 ... | reverse complement strand
TACAAAATTTATCTCACTTTCTCAAAGTCTACCAGCGTGTAGAAATTTATAATTCGGCTTTTTCTACACGCTGAAAGAACCGCACACCGTGCGGTTCTTTTTTATATTGTATTTTTATTTAACTGTTATATTCTTTGCTGCGATAAATGTGCCTTTGCCGCCGTCGGTTGTGATTTCTACCGTATCACCCTTATTAACAAGCATTACTTCCATACAGTCGCCTACATTGATGTAGTAATACTTACCGTCAACTTTGATATAGTAAACCGAATTACCGTCGTTAACGCTTGTTTTAATATCGTCAACCGTACCTGTAATTGTGCCTGAAGCGGTAGTTTCGTTTGCATTTGGCTTTTGCTCACTTTCAGTTGAGCTGTTGCTATCAGTGCTATTTGTAATATCATTTTGATTTGAGCCTGAAATTTGGCTTTCATCTACAATGATATTTGATTTATCAACATTTTCGGCAATACCCTTTTCTTTAAGAGCGTCAATATAACTTTCAATCGCATTGTTAAGCGCTCTTGCGTCACTCTTTGCTGTGTCAAGAAGCCCTGTACCTACTACTGTTTTATCCTTAAGGCTTACAAATGCATAGCCTTTAACGGTGTCGCTGTCACCGTAAAGTGACATAAAGTATGTTGGGTTACCGTCAATTCCGAGCAAGATAGGGAATGTTGCCTGGTATCCGTAGTTCTGTACTGCGTCGGTAGCAGATTGCTGTGCGGAAATTTCCGTAGCACCTGCGCTCTTGTAATATCTTGCTTCTTTTGTACGCTGGTTGATAAGAATGAAACCGAAGTTTGAAGAATCGCTTTCAGCAGAGGTTACACCTGTGAATACCCAAACATCATCATCCATAGCAATGTTACCGCTTCCGGTTGAAGCAATGTTTACATCATTTTGGAAAATGAGTGAGTTCCAGAAACCATTTTGAAGTTTACCGTGGTAGTTATATTGCTCAAGTACAAGTGATTCGCTGTAAACTACATCTATCCAGTTAAGATTTTTATCTGTTTTAACTGTTTCAATATCATAGTATTTGCTTTTGCCTGTAAGAGCGTCGGTAATAATTGCGCCCTTTACATCAGTACCGCCGTAAAGGCCGATGGTTTTATCAAGTACTGCTGTAATCCAATATGGGTGCATATTATCATCAATCTCGAAATTAGGAGTATCAAGAAGTGCGGTTGGATACTGAAAACGAAGGTGGCGGATAAGTTTTTCATTAAAGAGCTCGGCAGGGGAATACTTAATGCCCTCACCGAATTTGTCAACGCAGTTAACTGCTGTTACTTTTTGGCTTACAAGGTCAATAAGCATATATGCCGGTGTACCGTTTTTAGTATTATTCATCCATTTGAAGAAATCGGCATATTGAAGATATGCAACCCTGCAAGGAGTATTTTTGTAGTTGATTTGCGTTGAATTATCGCTTACAACATACTGGCTCTTGTACTGCTCAAGAGAACCTAACTGCTGGTCGGCAAGTGCGTGTGCACGGTAGGCATCAAGCCTCGGCACTTTGTCATAGCTGATGTCTTTAAAATCTTTCTCAAAGTTTCCGTCACTTATCGTGAGAAGCTCACTGTAAGATTTAGCACGGAAAAGTGTTACGCCGGTAACATAACCTATTGCCATAATAACTACAAGCACGCCTGCAATTATAACGGGAACTAATGATTTTTTCTTGACATATTCTTTTCTTTCAATTTTCTTGTTAGCTCTGCACACAAGGGCAAATGCTGCCATAAATACAACAACAAGAAGAAGTAAAAACAGATACATTTGTGTATCTTTAATATTGAAAGCAGGAAGCATCATATAGTATGCCACACCGCCGGCTATTGCTGTGATAATAAGTGAAATAAATACACGAAGCGGCATTTTAGACGGCTTTACTACGGCTGTTACTTCATCGCTTTTCGGCCATTTGATTTTTTCTTTGAATTCATTGATAACCTCGTCGGCATCATAATCCATATTTGGAATTTTATTATCCATAATTTATCTCCAATCTAAGATAGTTTAATTATTATACTATATATCAAAAATATAATCAATATATATTATTTTGTATAAAATGTAAATTTTCGCCATATTATTAGTGGTGGTTAAAATGAAAATCAAAAGTGTTACACTATCGGCTTTTCAAACAGTGATATTGATGTTTTTTTCGTTGATATTTATTCTTTTTTCTAAAAATGCACGCATCGGTGCGTATGCCGGGTTAAAGCTTGCATTAAATACTGTTACCCCGTCGCTTTTACCGCTTCTTATTATTTTTTTAACTTTTATGAAATCAAGTGCAAACAGCGTGTTTATTAAAATATTCGGCTTTCTTTCAAGGGTTTTGTTTAACCTGCCTGAAAGTTCGCTTTCTGCTCTGCTTTTCGGACTTGTTGGCGGTTATCCTACCGGTGCATTGCTGTGTGATGAACTTTTTGAAGCCGGTGAAATAGACTCAAATCAAGCTAAAAGGATGATGTGCTTTAATTTTTGCGGCGGATGTGGGTTTATAATCACCGCTGTCGGCAGTGCCGCTTTCGGCAACACCAAAATAGGTGTAATGCTGTTCTTATCAAATGTTATTTCATCGCTTATAATCGGCTTTGCACTTTCGTTTAAAGAAAAAAGGATAGAAAAAGGTACATATTCACTTACCGAATATGTACCTTTGGGTGATGCGCTCACACTTGCCGCGCCGAAAGCTTCGCAAAGTGTGATTGTGATAACCGCATATATTGTTTTGTTTTCTGCATTAAGCAATATTTTTAAAATGCCCGAGCCGGTTTTGCCGCTTCTTGAAATTACAAACGGTGTGTGCGGCGGTGATTTTTCCCTGCCGCTTACCGCCGCTTTTCTTTCCTTTGGCGGAATATGTATCCATTTGCAAATATCGCAAATTTTAAGAAAAATAAAAATGAGCTATTTTGAATTTTTGCTTTTTCGCCTTATATCAAGCGTGCTTTCATATTTCGTTATGAAAATAATACTGCGCATTTTTCCGCTTGAAGTGCCTGTTTTTGCAAACAGCACAACACCCGTAAAGCTCACAAGCGTAAATATCACCCTGTCGGTTCTGCTTATAATCGGATGTTTTGTAAGCGTGCTTGATTTGAATTCAAGAAAAAAAGCAGTTTAATTCTTAATCTTTTCAAACATTTTATTCATTTGATTTTTAAGGGCAGGGTGGTTTGAAAGTGAAAAATCGTTTCTCAAGATGCTTTTTGCACATTCCTGTGCATTTTGCAAGGTGTCCATATCTTCAACCATATCTGCAATTTTGAGTTCGGGCAAACCATGCTGGCGTGAGCCGAAAAAGTCACCGGGTCCGCGAAGTTTAAGGTCTGTATCTGCAATTTTGAAACCGTCGCTGTATTTTTTCATAGTCATAAGCCTTTCGCGTGCGGTTTCGCCCTTTGCATCGGATACAAGCACGCAGTAACTTTTTTTATTGCCTCTGCCTACTCTGCCACGCAGTTGGTGCAGGGTTGAAAGGCCGAAACGCTCTGCATTTTCAATAACCATAATTGTTGCGTTTGGCACATCCACACCGACTTCTACTACCGTTGTGGCAACAAGTAAGCTCACTTTGCCGCTTGCAAAGGATTTCATAATTGCTTCTTTATCCTTAGGTTTCATTTTGCCGTGGAGTATTCCGAGATTATAGCCTTTAAATTCACCGTTTGCAAGTTCATCTGCAAGTTCTTCGGCACTTTTAATATTTGTTTCGTTTTCTTCAACAGCCGGGCAAACTATATAGCACTGCTCACCGCGTGCAATAGCGTCTTTGATAAATTTATAAAGCCTTTTGTGATAGCGTGAATCCACCACATCCGTGCGTATTTCCTGCCTGCCGGGCGGAAGTTCATCAAGAATGCTTATATCAAGGTCACCGTATAAAATCAAACCGAGTGTTCGTGGAATAGGGGTGGCACTCATAACAATTGTGTGTACATCTTCACCCTTTTCGGCAAGCTGTGCCCTTTGCTTAACACCGAAGCGGTGCTGCTCATCTGTAATAACAAGGGCAAGATTTTTGAATGCAACATCATTTTGTATCAATGCGTGTGTGCCAATAATTAAATCAATCTCACCGTCAAACAAAGCTTTTTTTATTTCTTTTTTCTCTTTTGCCGGTGTTGAACCTGTTAAAAGGCGAATATTTATACCTGCCGGGGCAAGAATTTTTAATAGGCTTTCATAATGCTGGGTGGCAAGTATTTCTGTGGGTGCCATCATAGTTGCCTGGTATCCGTTTTTAATAACGGAATATATCAAGCTTGCCGCAACTGCGGTTTTGCCGGAGCCTACATCACCCTGTACAAGCCTGTTGCAAGGATATTTGCTTTTCATATCCTGCAAACATTCGGAGATTGTCCTTTTTTGTGCATTGGTTAAATTAAAAGGTAAAAGCTTTTCAAATTCACTGCTGTAATCATCTTTTATCACTAACGCAGTTTCGCTTTTTTTATTGCTTTTCAGTTTCAGTAAACCGAGTTGAAGTGTTAAAAGTTCTTCAAAAATCAATCTTTTTCTTGCCGGCAAATAATCGTCTGCACTGTTTGGAAAATGAATGTTTCTGATAGCTTTATCAAGAGAGATAAGGCTATATTTTTGCATTATCTCATCATCTAATGTTTCCTCAATCTCGCCGAGTTCGTCAAGTGCGGTTTTCATTATTTTAGAGATTGAACGGGAAGTGAGCTTCTCTTTCGCCGGGTAAACCGGTTGAATGGCAAGTATATTTTCTGCCTTTTCGATTTTAGGTGAATTCATAGAAAAATTAAGCAGACTTTTTTCTATTTTGCCGTATAAGTAATAATCCTCGTAAATGCGTAAAGATTTTGCAAGGTATTTATTGTTAAAAATTGTGACGCTGATTACATTTTTACCGTCTGAAAACTTGCACTTGAAAAGAGTTAAGCCACGCCTTATCATAGCTTCTTTAACCGGTGTGATAAGCGTTGCTTTTATACTGACTGTTTCTCCGCTTTTAACTGCTTCAAGTTTTTTGCTTGCCGACCAATCTTCATATTTTCGCGGATAAAAATGAATAAGGCTGTCAACGCAAAAGATGCCAAGACTGTTAAACAGCTTGGCTCTTTTTTCGCCGACACCCTTAATAAATTGAATATTGCTATCTAAATTCAGCATAGCTTACTCCACTGAAATGATAAAATAATATATAGGCTGATTACCGTTTACAATGCTGATTTCAACATCGTTTCCAAATTTCTTTGAAAGTGCTTCTTCAACTATTGTCGCATCTTCTTCACTTGCACCCTCACCGAAAATGATTGTGATAAGTGAATGTTCGCCCTTTTTGAAAAGCTTTTGTGTGGATTTAATCGCAATATCGGTAACGCTTTCGCCTATGAATTTGATTTTTCCGTTGCAAAGGCCCATAATTTCGCCTTTTTTTATAGGCTTTCCGTCAACTTCGCTGTCCCTTGCGGCAAAGGTAACCTGAGCCGTTTCCACATTTTCAAATGCAGAAATCATATTCATCTGGTTTTCGTCTGCACTTGCAGTTTCATCAAATGAAAGCATAGCGGAAATGCCCTGCGGAATAGTTTTTGTAGGCAGTACCCTTACATCTCTGTCTTTCGCCATCGGGCCTGCTTGCTCAGCTGCCATTATAATGTTTTTGTTATTAGGTAATACATATACAACTTTTGCCGGAGTTTTTTCGATTGCACTTAAAATATCATCTGTTGACGGGTTCATAGTTTGTCCGCCGCTTACTATTGTATCTGCGCCGATGTCACTGAAAAGTTCTTCAAGTCCGCTGCCTGCACATACGGCAACAAATCCGTATTCGTTTTCAGGTTCGCATACTTCGGGTTCAACCGGCTTTTCACCATCCTTCACACCTACATCTGCGTTTGCGTGCTGGTATCTCATATTATCAATTTTAATGTTAATAAGCTGACCGTATTTAAGCCCTGCCTGAATAACATTACCCGGTTCGTTTGAATGAACATGTACTTTGATAATACTGCTGTCGTCAACAACTACTACGCAGTCACCGATTGATTCAAGATAAGCCCTGAGTTTAAGCGGGTCTTTTTCTTTTGCACTGTCATTTTTTTCTATCAAAAATTCAGAGCAGTAGCCGAACTTAATATCGTCGCTTGCATTTGCAACAGTTGATTTTGAAGGCATTGAAACAGGTGTAACGCCAGAACCGTCAAGCGGCTGAACTATAACACCGTTTCGCCAAACACTTTCCATTCCTTCAAAAACAAGTACAAGACCTTGTCCGCCTGCATCTACTACACCGGCTTTTTTAAGAACAGGTAAAAGCTCCGGTGTTTTGGCAAGTGCTTCTTTTGCCGCAGTCAATGCCGCAAAGCCGACTTCAAGCGGGTCGTCCTGAATTTTTGCCATTTCCTGTGCAGCTTCACTTGCAAGGCGAACTACTGTTAAAATAGTTCCTTCGGTAGGTTTCATTACAGCTTTGTACGCTGCGTCAACACCCTCTTTAAGTGCATTTGCAAGATCTTTTGCACCTGCCGACTCCAAACCCCTGAAGCCTTTTGAAAAACCTCTGAAAATAAGTGAAAGAATAACACCTGAATTACCCCTTGCACCTCTTAAAAGGGCAGACGCGCATTTTGATGATGCTTCTTCAATTGTGCAATCATCGGCAAGCGTTGCCATTTCTTTAGCGGCGGCAGTAATAGTCATACTCATATTTGTGCCTGTATCACCGTCAGGAACAGGGAATACATTGAGCGCATCAACAGCCTGCCTGCTGTTTGAAATATTATTTGCAGCAGAGATAATAGAATCTCTAAACAGTAAACCTGTAATCATATTTATTAAAATCTCCTATTAACTTAGTTGAGTGCGTCAATGTGCACATTGACTTTTGATACTTTTAAATCAGTTGCTTCTTCAACTGTGTAGCGTACTTTGTTTACTATGCTTTCAACAATTGCGCTGATATTAACACCGTATGAAACAGAAATATGAAGTTCAATAATTAAATCTTCATTTATGCTTTTTACTGTTACACCCTGGTCTAAATTTTCTTTTGCACTTTTATTTTTCAATACGGATTTTATGCTTTGGTACGCATTTGAATTAACCATTCCTGTTACGCCGAAACAGCTTTGCGCAGCTCTGCCTACAAGATTGGCAAAATAATTGTTAGTTACTTCAATAAATCCGTTTGGATTTTCAAGCTTTATCATAAGTATTACCTCCGTTATAATTATTCAAAACGCCAAGTGTCGATATTTGAGAAAAAGTTACCCCAATAACCTTGCATATCGCCACTCATGGCTTTAGTATAGCATATCATTCCTTTTTTGTATACAAGAGGAATATACGGCATTTCCTCATTAAAAGCAAGTATAAACTTGCCAAGGTCACATTCACCTGCAAGATAGGCAGAATAAAGGTCGTCGCAAGTCAAATTTTCATTGTCAATCCCATATCTTACTCCGCCTGATTTATCATCAAAAAACGGGTATAAGCACATATCGTCAGAAAGCTTTACTTCACCGATATAAAGGTTGAATTCCGTATTTTTAACTCGCCTTGTGTATTCCTTTGTGCCCTCTTCATCAATTGTTACCGTAAATCCGATTGCTTCAAGCTGATTTTTAAGCAGGGTTGCGCACGCAATGCGGTTGTTATTTTTATTAACCAAAATGTTGATTTTTAGTTCTTTTGAATCAATCATACTTTGGTTTAATGCCTGCTTTGCAGTTATTGAATCAGCTTCGCTTGAGAAAATTTTAACATTTTGTGCGATTGAAGCCTGCGGATTAAACGGTGATGTTGCCGCAGTGGCATATCCGTTATATGCACTTTGTGCAAATACTGTTCTGTCACACGCAAGTGAAATTGCTTTTCTGATTTGTGCATTTGCGGTTATTCCCGATAATGAGTTAATTCCGATATAAACAAGATTATTCATATTTACAAGCTTTTTAGTGCAGGTGATTCGCTTGTTTACACTTGAACTTAAATCACGAAAAGCGTATGAAATATTGCCGATGTTAACCGCATTGTCAATTGAATCTGCCGATGCAATGTTAACAAGATTTATTGTTGTAATATATGGGTTGAAGTTGTCACTTACAATTGCTTTTAAATAAGTTTTGCTGTCTTTTTTTACATATTTGTATCTTCCGCTTCCGATTGGATAACCGTTTTCATCATCATTTGTGCTTGCAATCGGAAATGTTAAAAGATTAACTGCATTCGGATTTGGCTTTTTAAGGTAAAAAACCACACAGTCTTCTGCATTTCTTGACGCATAGTCAAAATATTTTAAACTGTTACCGTAAGCCGGTGATTTTTTAGCCGCATTAAAAGAATAAATTATATCTTCAACTTCAAGCGGCGAACCGTTTGAAAATGCAATGTTTGTATTAAATTTAACTTTTATGGTTTTGCTATCGGTAAATTCGTAGGATGAAGCGATATTCAAAATCGGTTCATAGCTTTCATCAAGGTCAAAAAGCGATTCAAACACAAGTGAAGCAAGCACTTGGTTATTTTGCGTTTTGGCTTTGAATGGGTCAAGGCTGTCAGATTGAGTATAGCTTAATTTAAAGTTAGAATTATCGGTAACTTTTTTAGTTGCCAAAACAGTGTCGCTTGCTTTGTTTTCACTGCTTTGCGGCGAACAGCCGGTGAAAGCACAGCAAATCAAAACTGCCGCCATAATTAAAGCGAATATTTTTTTCGCCATAGTTACCTCCTGATAAGTTTAGTATTAACGGTTTTTCCGCTTTTTTCGTCAATATCAAATAAACATCCTTCAAGCACGCAAACTCCGTCTTCGTTAACAAAGCGTGTAGGAAGCCCCGTTTTAAGTTTTTCGATTGCGCAACTCGGTGCTACGCCTAAAACACTGTAATACGGGCCGGTCATTCCAATATCCGTTATATATCCCGTGCCGTTAGGCAAAATTTGGTTATCGCTTGTTTGTGTGTGGGTATGTGTGCCAAAAATTGCCGAAACTTTACCGTCAACATAAAATCCCATTGCTCTTTTTTCGGCAGTTGCTTCAGCGTGAAAATCAATTATAATTATGCTTGCGCCTTGGTCTTTTGCACTTTCAATCAATTTATCAATTACGGAAAACGGATTTTCAATAGGGTCAAGGTAAACTGCACCTTGAAGATTGATTACCGCTATTTTGCAAAAGCCTTTGTCTATTATCTCCATTCCTCTGCCCGGTGCGCTTGAATGGTAGTTTGCCGGCCTGATTATAGGAGCGGGAGAATCAAGGTAATCGTATATTTCGCGCCTTTTTAAGCTGTGGTTGCCCAGTGTGATTAAATCAACGCCGCAGTCAAGTATAAATTCTGCACTTTGCGGTAAAATTCCGTTACCGACTGCCGAGTTTTCACCGTTTGCAATTACAATATCTGCCCCAAGCTCACGCTTAAGAGAGGGGAGAGTGCTTCTTAAATATTCACATCCCTGTTTTGAAACAATATCGCCAATAGTAAGTATTTTCATTTTGCACCGTTTCTATATCAATATCAATATTTAAATTTATTATACTATATATAATAATTAAAAACAAGAAATAAATCAATAATTAAAAAACAGTAAACAAAAAAGGCTGTTTCACATTCATTGCGAAACAGCCTAATATTTTACCGATTAGTCATTTGGAATAAATGCCTTGTGAACAGCAGATACTGCTCTGTCAGCATTTTCAGCGTCGATAATTACAGAAATTTTGATTTCTGATGTTGAAATCATTTGAATGTTGATGTTTGATTCATAAAGAGCTTCAAACATTTTTGATGCTGTACCCGGATGTGTTTCCATACCTGCACCTACGATTGAAACCTTTGCAACTTCGGTGTTGCAAACGATTTTGCAGTTATCAAGGAAGCTTTCAAGAATTTCAACAGCAACAGGACCGTTATCTTTGCTTACGGTGAATACAATATCTTTTGTTCCGTCTCTGCCGAAAGATTGAAGAATAATATCAACATTTATTTCTTTAGCAGAAAGCTTTGAAAAGATTTTGAAAGCAATGCCCGGTGTATCCTGCAAGCCGAGAATTGATACGAGTGCTACATCCTTATCCTTTGTTACGCCCCTAATAAGCATTTTTTCCATTTTTGTTACCTCCTTAACGATTGTACCCGGTACCGGGTTTAATGATGATAAAACTTCAAGTTCAACGCCGTATTTTTTAGCCATTTCTACTGAACGGTTATTAAGTACCTGTGCGCCGAGTGTTGCAAGTTCAAGCATTTCGTCATATGTGATTTCTTTAAGCTTCTTTGCATTTTCAACTTTTCTCGGGTCAGCGGTGTAAACACCTTCAACATCTGTAAAGATTTGGCATTTATCGGCTTTAAGTGCTGCTGCAATTGCAACTGCCGATGTGTCTGAACCGCCTCTGCCCAATGTGGTGAGGTCGTCATATCTGTTAATACCCTGGAAACCTGCAACTACAACTATGTTGCGCTTTGCAATTTCAGCCTGAAGTCTGTTAGGCTTAATGTTTTTAATTCTTGCTGAGGTGTAGATTGAATTTGTGTTAAATCCTGCCTGCCATCCTAAAAGGCTGATTACAGGAAAACCGAGCTTTTCAATTGCCATAGCAAGAAGTGAAATAGAAATTTGCTCACCTGCGGTTAAAAGTTGGTCCATTTCTCTTTTAGCTGCTTTTGGGTTGATTTCGTTTGCCTTTTCAATAAGGTCGTCAGTTGTATCACCTTGTGCCGATACAACAACAATAACATCATTGCCTTGCTTGTATGTTTCGGTAACAATGCGAGCAACATTCATTACTCTTTCGGCGTTTGCTACTGAAGAACCACCGAATTTCTGAACAATAAGTCCCATAGATTTGTAATCCTCCGAAAATTATATTGATTAGTAGTTTGTAACTTTAATTGTGTTGATAACATTCATACCGTCAAGCTTTTTGTTAAGCTTGTTTTCTGTCATATAATCTGTGATAAATGCAACTTCGTCACTTGGCTGGCCTTTTCTTGAAAGGAACTTAACATCCGCAAATTTTGAATTTACTTCATTTGGAGTTGCTTTTGCACGAACATAAAACGGCATTTCAATCTTTTCTTTGTAGTCAACTACATAGTTTTCCGAGCCTTCACCCCAGCCGAAAATCTTCTTTCTGTCACTGTGCTTTGCACAGTCAATAATATCGGCTACAACAGCGGAAGCGGTAGGAAGCTTGCCGGCACCCGGGCCGTAGAAGCATACATCGCCGACTGCATCACCTCTTACAAGGATTGCATTGAAAACATCTTTAACGCTTGCAAGCTGTGAACCGTTATATACAACAGCAGGGCTTACAAATGCGGCGATTTCATTATCGTTAATATATTTGATTTGGCCGAGAAGTTTGATTACACCGCCTGCATTTTCGATGTATGATACATCTTCAAGCGAAATCTTTGTAATACCCTCGGTTTCAACCTGATTTGGATATACATGCTTGCCAAATGCAAGGGAAGCGAGAATGCAAACTTTTCTGCATGCATCGTGGCCTTCAACATCGGCGGTAGGGTCTTTTTCCGCATATCCTTTTTCCTGCGCTATTTTAAGTGCTTCTTCAAATGACATTCCCTCTTCAATCATCATAGTAAGAATGAAGTTTGTAGTACCGTTTAAGATACCTGCAATGCCCTCAATATAGTTAGCGGCAAGGCACTGGCAAAGCGGGCGAATAATAGGGATTCCGCCGCCTACACTTGCTTCAAACAAATAGTTTGCTCCGCTTTCTTCCGCAGCCTGTAAAAGCTCAAGTCCTCTTTGTGCAACAAGCTCTTTGTTAGATGTTACAACGCTTTTACCTGCTTTAAGAAGCTTCATTGTGAAATCAAATGCCGGGTTAACCCCGCCCATTGTTTCGGCAACAATTTTGGTTTCATCGTCATTTAAAATATCGTTGAAATCCTTGGTAAATAAATCTTTATGTGGGTCATTTGGAAAATCACGCAAATCAAGAATGTGTGAAATTTCAAGTGTTTTGCCACCTGTTCTTTTTGGAATAATATCACTGTGATGTTCAATTACCTCAACTACACCTGAACCTACTGTTCCGTAGCCCATTACAGCAACTTTCATATTTTCTACCTCCTATGATAAAACAACGGAATTTACACCGTCGATTTTTTCTATTGAATTAAGTAACTCCTTTTTTGTAATTGCCATTTCGGCAATTCGTACAGTTACGGAAACATCTGCTACCGAATGAATAGGAACACTCTGGTTAACAGATAATACATTAGCACCGGCTTTATAAAGCTCCGCCATAAGTGATGACAGCACGCCGGCATTATCCATAAGTTTTGCGTTGATTGTGGCTGTGTCATTGCTGTCGTCGCCGTGATATTCAAAAATCGCATCTTTATATTTATAGTATGCACTTCGTGATATATCTGCCATTTTTGCCGCTTGTGACGCACTTTTTGCTTCACCGCTTGCAAGCAGGCTTTTGGCTTTTATTACTTTTTTATATATGTCAGGCACTATGCTTGCATTTATTAAATAGAAATTTATCTTTTCCATAATAAAATGTGTCCTCCGTGTGCGCACAGTTGTGTTACTGTGAAAAACACTTTCTATATATTAACAAAAAAGTTGATAAGTATCAAGTATAAATTTAAAAAAATCTTAATTTCTATCAAAATTACTTGATTAACCGCCTGTTTTACATTAAAATAATGTATATATTTAACAAAAGGAAGTATTGTATATGAATCCAAAAGTAGCAAAAAGGAGAGATTTTTTAATTGACCTTGTTTTTGTTATGGCAATTATAGGTCTTGTTTATGTGTTTTTTAAATATTGTTTCGTTATTGCTGCACCGTTTTTGCTTTCGTTTTTCTTTGCAGTGATTTTGCAAAGGCCGCTTGGCTGGCTTGATAAAAAGACTAAAAACAAAATGCATTCTTTTTGGTCAATCGTTCTTGTGCTTTTATGCGTTGCAATTATTTTAGGTCCTGTTATTTCAATTATTGCGGCTTTGTTTAGAGAAATAGGTAATTTCATTTCTTTTTTAGGCGAGCAGCTTAATGATTTGCCGACTTTTCTTGTTACTCTGCAAAATGAAATTTTAAAAGCCATTAAATTTTTGCCTGACAGTATTTATACAAGCGTGTCGGAAAATATAACACAGTTTTTCGGCAATCTTATAAATGATTTTGATGTATCAAAACTCGGAATAAATATGAGTTCAATTACTTCCGGCCTGTCAAACGGAATCAGCGGTGTGTACAGCGTGGTTAAAAATATTCCGTCAATTTTAATCAGCGTTGTAATCGGAGTTATTGCGTGGATACTTTTTACAAAGGATTATAAAAAGGTAGTTAAATTTATTAAGCTTCAACTTCCTGATAAGCATAAAAATCTTTTAAGTGAAACTAAAAAAATCTTTTCATCAACTATTCTTAAAATGTGCAGGGCTTACGGGCTTATTATGTTTATCACATTTTGCGAAAACTTCCTTGGTTTAACTATCCTTAATTTAATCGGCGTTATGAAAAACAGCTATGTTTTCGTTATCGCAATCTGTATTGCGGTGTTTGATATTCTTCCTGTTGCAGGTTCGGGCGGTATTCTTATTCCGTGGTCGCTTATCGCACTTGTTACGGGCAATGTTGGGCAGTGCGTAGGCTTGCTTATTTTGTACGCTGTTATTACGGTAATTCGCCAGTATATTGAGCCTAAAATCGTGGGCGATTCACTCGGTGTTAATCCGCTTGTTACCCTTGCGGGCCTTTACTTTGGATTAAAGCTTTTCGGTTTTATGGGTATGTTTATTGTTCCTATTTGCGTTATGACTTTAAAAGCCTTTAATGATGCGGGCAGAATTCACCTTTACACTCCACCTGAAAGAAACTGAATATTATAAAATGAGCGGTTTGAACTTTAAGTTCAAGCCGCTTTTTTGAATTATTTAACTTTAACGCTTTTAGCTTTTGACCAAGCTGAGTAAACTTTCTTTCCGTTTACTATTTTATATGTGCGCATGCGTACATAGTATTTTTTCTTGCTCTTAAGCTTCTTAATTGTTGCAGAAGTTGATTTTGTGCTTTTAACGGTAATTGTTTTATTACCCTTTTTAAACTTCTTGTTTGTTGAATACTGAATTTGGTATCCTTTTATACCCTTAACCTTTTTCCAAGTTACTTTTACTGATTTCTTGCCTGCCTTTGCAGAAGCAACTTTTACCTTTTTATTATTTTTAGGTGCTGCCGGCTGTGTTGTGGTTTGCGCTGCCGGAGCTGAAGTTGAAGTGCTTGGAGCAGGCTGTGCATGTATAGGTGCAGGTGCAGGTGTTGGGGGGATTGGATTTGGCGCAGGTGCAGGTGTATAAATAACTGTTACAGGTATAGTGGTTATAACACTGTGGCACATAATATATATCAAATTATTTCCGCCGGTTTTCCACGTTGAGCTATCGCTTGAATAATCTACATCAAGCCAATCTTCAGAGTCATTGACATTTATAAAACTATAATATGTATCCTTCGCGTCTTCATCATAAAAGCCCTTGCAGATATAAGTATCCGATGTTTTGTTTTTGTAATGAATTACGATTTTTGCACCCGGCTGATAAATTGTATAATCATAATAGTAACCACCGTCGTCATATGTATGTTTATCTTTATCGCTTACAGTGATGTTGCCGATGTATTCAATTGAAGCAATTGGGTTTTTATCAATATCAACTGTGAAAGGAACATCTATATTGTATACTCTGAAAGAACATTGAACATTTTTGCCCGGTTTAAGATGATTTTTGCTTTGCGAAGTAGAAAAGTCCAGCTCATAATCAAAATGATTTCCGTCGCTGTCAACAAAGCTGAAATTATCTTCATCATCTTCGTTTGCTTTGGTGTTTTTGCAGGTATATGTAACCGGTGTTTCGCCTTTTTTGGTTACAGTAAGTGTGTTGCCTTCAGAATATATTACATTCCAAAAATTGTAATGGTCATATGCTTCACGATTATCATCAATATCAATGTAGCTGTCATAACCTTGAGTTAAAGTGTGCTTTTCGGCAAGGGTGAATGTAATGCCGGTTATATCGAAATCTTTAATGTCGATTGTGAAAGGAACATCTATATTATAATCATCACTACGAACAGTAAAGTAACACTGAACATTATCTCCCGTTTTAAGATGATTTATGCTTTGCGCTGAATCGCAGTCAATCTGGTAAGGGAATAGGTTTCCGTTACCGTCAACGAAGCTGAAATCGTCTTCGTCATCTTCGTTTGCTTTGGTGTTTTTGCAGGTGTATGTAACCTGTGTTCCGTCTTCTTTAGTTTCGGTAATGGTGTTGCCTTCGCTGGAAATTACTTTGCCTAAATTATAGTAATCATATTCATCACCGTTATCATCAGTATATATACTGCTGTCATAACCTCGGGTTAAAGTGTGCTTTTGGGCAAGGGTGAAAGAAAAGTTGATTTTCGTTTTATCAACGGTGAATTCAAATGAAGTTAAATCATTATATTCCTGAAAATATAAGTAATATGTTTCACCTTTTATAAGTGATGTTTGAAGTCTGAAATTACGGTTTTCGCTGCCACCAATATCATCATAATCGGCGATTTCATTTTTATTCTTATCGCAAAGATAAATCATAGGGTCGGTATTATCACTTACGGTGTAATGTGATTCAAACTTGTAAACAGCAGTTTCATCAGGTACAAAAGAGTACCAATAATAAGTTGAATTTGTTTCATTAAGTTCATCTTCATAGTAAACTAATTCACTTGCTTTTACTGTGTTTTTGCCCAATTTAATTGAGCCGCTTTCAATATCTTTCGCAAATGCTGAAAAATTGACACAAAGCACAGATGTCAAAATCATCATAGCAGAAAGAAATAAACTAATAACTTTTTTCATAAATACACTCCTTTTCAATTTATTATCTGTTATTAGATGTTTTGATTATACCATATTTTAACAAATAAACAAATATTTATTTTTATGTTTTTTGTGTAGATTTTATTTATCTATTGTGATAATATATTTCTATTGTTAAAAAGAGGTATAGAATATGGCTTTAAAAGCGAAGTCGAAAAAGACCGGAAAAATAAATAAAAAAAGTAAAATTATTGCAGGTGTTTGCGTCTTGCTTGCCGTGGTGCTTGGGGTAACAGGCATTTTGCTTTCGTTTTACGGAAATGAAACTGCTTGCTATGATTTCGGCAAGGACAGGGCAAGGGGATATGATTTATCCGAGCATAACGGAAAGATTGATTGGCAGGCATTAAAAGACGAGGTTGATTTTGTATTTATCCGTGTTGGGTATCGAGGATACGGAACAGGTAAAATATGCACCGATAAATGCGCTAAAGATAATTTAAAAAATGCGCAAAAAGCCGGAATACCGTTCGGCGTATATTTTTATTCGCAGGCAGTTGATGAAAAAGAGGCAGAGGAAGAGGCAAGATTTGTTATTAAAACAGTTGCAATGTACAAGCCTAATTTGCCTGTTGTGATAGATTATGAATACCCGATTGATGAAAACGGGGATAACACCGGCAGAATGTGGGAAGCGTCACTTTCAAAAGCCGAATGTACAAAAACTATAAAAGCATTTTGCGAAAAGATTGAAAAGTTTGGTTACATTCCGGGTGTTTATGCATCATCATATCTTTATGATAATGATATAAACACAAAGAAGCTGCCTAAAAGCACTGTTGTTTGGGTGGCAGATTATAACGAAAGTGTTTCAACTTCAAGTCCGTATCATATTTGGCAGTATTCAAGAACGGGTAAAAGCGACAGTATTGAAAGCAAATATGTTGATTTAAATTATTGGTACAGTAAAAAACAAAAGGGATAATAAAAGGAGAGAAAAATGAAAAAGATTAGCAAAATAATTTCGGCAATGCTTGTGTTTGCTATGCTGTTTCAGGCACCGTGTGCATTTGCAAGTGTTAAAACCAAAAGCAAGTACACAGGTATTACATATACCCACGCATCAAGATTTGATGATAAAGATTTGATTTACGGTATGGATATTTCACACCATAACGGAAAAATCAATTTTAAAAAGGTAAAAAAAGACGGAATAAAATATGTTTTTGTTCGTGTGGGATACACAGGATATACAAAGTCGGGCTTTTCGCTTAATTATGATAAGAAATACAAAACATATATTAAAGACGCAACAAAAGCAGGGCTTATGGTAGGTGTTTACTGGTATTCGCAGGCTAAAACCGTAAAAGAAGCGAAGAAAGAAGCAAACGCACTTTTAAAAGCCATAAAAGGATATGAATTGACTATGCCCATTGTTTTTGACTATGAATTTGCAGATACAAGAGCGGGCAGGCTTGACAGCGCAAAGCTTTCAAAAACCAAAATGACAGCTAATGCGCTCGCATTTTTAAACACCGTATCAAATGCGGGATATGACGCTTGCATTTATGCCAGCGAAAATTTCTTTTTAGAGCATTTATATCCTAATGATATTTCGCAAAGCTATAAAATTTGGCTTGCAAATTACAGCAAAAAGACGAATTACAAGGGCAATTATGAATTTTGGCAGCATACCTCAAGAGGAAGAGTTAAAGGTATGAAAGGCAATGTTGATATTAACTTTTGGTACAAGGGTGAGGATGCAACATTTATCGGCACAAGGGTATATACCGGCCAGCCTATTCAATGTGATATTGCGCCTGTTGTGGTAAACGGAAATGAACTTGTAAAAGATGTGGATTACACATTGACTTACAGCAATAATGTGAATATCGGCAAAGCACGCATTACTTTAAAAGGTATCGGAAAGTATAAAGATTTAAAGCAAATATATACATTTAATATTGTACCTAACAGGGTTAGCGGCGTTAAGTATGTTTCAAGTACGGATAATTCGTTAAGCTTAACCTGGAATGAGGTTTTGGGCGCGCAGTCTTATGTTATCACTGCAGAAAGTTTAAATAATGACGCAACCTTTAAGCAGACTGTTTACGGGACAGGCGGTACTATTGACGGGCTGATTGCAGGTAATCAGTATATAATCACCGTTTGTGCGCAGGGTGTTGATTCATCAAACAGAGCATTTTTGGGCGAAGTATCAAATTATGTATCGGGCAAAACTACGGGAACTAAAATCAGCGGCATAAAAGCAAGTAAAAGGAAAAATACATCACTTACTTTATCATGGTATTTGATAGACGGATGCGAAAGCTATAATATTTTTAAATATGATGCACAGGCAAATGAATATCAATTCATAGGTCAAACATTTAATAATCAAAATACATTTAAGGTAACCGGCCTTAAAGATGCAAGCGAGTATAAGTTTAAAGTTCGTGCAAATAAGGCGAATGTAGCTTGCGAAGAAAGCGATGTTTTCAGCACGGTAACAACGCCAAAGAGGGTTTCAAACAAATCAGTTAAAAGCCGAAGCAGACGCAAAATCACATATTCATTCAAAAAAGTGAAAGCCACCGGTTATGAATACCAGTGGTCTACTCATAGAAATTTCAAATATAATTTTAAAACAAAAACTACCAAATCAACTCGTGTAACTATCAAAACAGCACAAAGCAGAAAGAGATATTATGTTCGTGTTCGTGCTTACAAGCTTGATGAAAATAAAAACAAAGTTTACGGAAGTTGGTCAAAAGTTAAAAGAGTTAAAGTAAGATAGTTTGGGGTGAAGATATGAGCAGAGATTGGATCAAAAATTTAAGAAATATCGAACCTTATATTCCGGGGGAGCAAAGTAAGGATAAAAATATAGTTAAAATAAATGCAAATGAAAATCCATATCCTCCGTCACCAAAAGCAATGGCTGTGCTTAAAAGCTTTGATGCAAATAATTTGCGCTTTTATCCAAATGCAAATTCAACAAAGCTTAAAGAGGCTATTGCAAAGTTTTACGGGGTTGGGGTTGAAAATGTATTCGTCGGCAACGGCTCTGACGATGTGCTTGCGGTTGCTTTTCAATCGTTTTTTAACAGCGATAAGCCGATTGTGTATCCTGATTTAACATACAGTTTTTATCCCGTTTGGTGTTCTCTTTTCGGCATTAAGTATAAAACTTACCCGGTGGATGATAATTTCAGGATAAATCCCGAAGATTATAAAGAGCAAAACGGCGGTGTGGTTATTCCTAATCCCAATGCACCTACTTCGCTTGGCGAGGGGCTTGATTTTGTAGAAAAAATACTTGATTATAATAATGACAGCGTTGTTATTATTGACGAAGCATATGTTGATTTCGGCGGCACATCAAGTGTTTCGCTTATTGAGAAATATGAAAATCTGCTTGTGACCGGTACATTTTCAAAATCACGCTCACTTGCGGGGCTTCGTATAGGCTTTGCAATCGGCAGTAAAACCCTTATTGATGTTATGGAAGCGGTTAAGAATTCATATAATTCATATACGGTGGATTCTCTTTCAATTGAAATGGGAACAGCCAGCATTGAAGATAAAGAATATTTTGAAGAAACCTGTAAAAAAGTAATTAAAACAAGAGCGAGGGTTACAGATGAACTCAGGCTTCTCGGCTTTGATGTGCTTGATTCAAAAACAAATTTTGTTTTTGCAACTCATAATGAGCATAATATGAAATCACTTTTTGAATATCTTAAAACTCAAAAAGTTTTTATCCGCTATTTTTCTTTGCCGAGAATTGAAAATTATGTAAGAATTACAATAGGCACAGACAGGGAAATGGATATTTTCCTTGAAAAAACGAAGGAGTTTATTTTAAATGACAGCAAGTAAAAAATGCGCAATTATTTTACTTTGGATTTTGAATATAATCAATATCCTTGCAGGCGCAGTATCGCAATTTAAAATTTTGTTTAAAAAAGATATTGATTCGATTATTCCGATAAATGCACCGCTTTCCGTTAATCAAATTTTAATGGTGAATTTTTTAGTGCTGATTATTATATGCGTGCTTATCTCCGTGATTTTGACTTATCTTGTAACGGATATTGCATATTCACCGATTGAAATATTGCAAAATTTTTCACCTTTGTTTTTAATTCCGAGTGCGGTTGTTTCGCTTGTAGGAATTTTTAATGCGGTCAGGGCAGAAATTTTTTCTGATAAAATTTGGCTTATTGCAGGGGTAATAGTATATTTGGCAGTAAGCATTATTGAAATTTCATGCTTAATAACGGTTAAGGAAGACGCAGAAGATTAAAAATAAGCAAAACAAAACCCGTCAGGCCAAGCCTGACGGGTCAGCGTGTAGAAAAAGTCAAATTATAAATTTCTACACGCTGGTAGATTTCGAGAAAGTGAGATAAATTTCGTATTTTGTGAGTGGGAGCTGTA
>ERZ824473.2599-NODE-2599-length-20612-cov-16.833536_pt1 | contig 20612 bp, 17 predicted proteins | sample MGYA00519874_ERZ824473 | MGnify/ENA primary metagenome ERZ824473 (study PRJEB31778, sample SAMEA3449151) | human gut metagenome | biome: human gut; feature: human-associated habitat; material: faeces | place: United Kingdom | collected 2010/2012 ... | reverse complement strand
TGCAGGACAAGTTGCAGAAACAGCAGCTAAAGCAGCTATGGAACATGGATTAAAATCAGTAGAAGTATATGTAAAAGGACCAGGAGCTGGTAGAGAAGCTGCAATCAGATCACTTCAAACAGCAGGTCTTGAAATAAGCGCAATCAAAGACGTAACACCAATACCACATAACGGTTGTAGACCACCAAAAAGAAGAAGAGTATAGAAAGGAGTATAAATAATGGCAAGATATAAAGACGAACAATGTCGTATATGCCGTAGAGAAGGACAAAAATTGTTCTTAAAAGGTGCAAGATGCTACTCAGATAAATGTAGTATATCAAGAAGAAATTATGCACCAGGACAACACGGACAAAAAAGAGCAAAATTATCTGAATACGGTACACAATTAAGAGAAAAACAAAAAACAAAATCATATTATGGAGTTGGAGAAAAACAATTTAGAAGATATTTCGAAATGGCTTCAAATAAAAAAGGTGTAACAGGTGAAAACTTATTACAAATATTAGAAAGTAGATTAGATAACGTTGTTTACAGATTAGGATTTGGAACATCAAGAGCACAAGCTAGACAATTTGTAAATCACGGACAATTCGAAGTAAATGGTAAAAAAGTTAACATACCATCTTACTTAGTAAAAGCAGGAGATGTAATCACTGTTAGAGAAAGTAAAAAAGATAACTCTACATTAAAAATGAATATAGAAGAAACAGCTGCTAGACCAGTTCCAGCATGGCTTGAAAGAGATAGCGAAAAATTAAGTGGTAAAGTAATTAGATTATCAGCTAGAGAAGATATAGATCTTCCAATCGAAGAACATTTAATAGTAGAGCTTTACTCAAAATAATAGTTTTTGAAAGTAAGTGTAAAGGTTTAGTCAAAACTTTAAAATTTTACTTAAAAAGACTCATAAGTTTTTAAAGAGTTTGAGAGAGTATTCTCAATTTAGGAGGTAAAAATGATAGAATTTGAAAAGCCAAATATTGAATGTCTAGAAATTGATGATGTAAATAACTATGCAAAATTTGTATGTGAACCATTAGAAAGAGGATATGGTGTAACAATAGGAAATTCTCTAAGAAGAATAATGCTTTCATCACTTCCAGGATGTGCTATAACAAGCGTAAAAATAGATGGAGTATTACATGAATTCTCTACTATACCAAATGTAGTAGAAGACGTACCAGAATTAATAGTAAACTTAAAAAACGTTAGATTAAAATTTGACGGAAATGAAGAAAAAACTATAAGAATAGATTTCAAAGGTGAAGGAGAAGTTACAGCTGGAGATATAAAATCAGATGGAACAGTAGAAGTATTAAATCCAGATTTACATATTGCAACAGTTTCAGAAGGTGGAAGCCTTGTAATGGAAATGACTGCAGATAGAGGAAGAGGATACAATTCATCTGAAAAAAATAAAAAACCAAATCAAGATATTTCTGTACTTCCAATTGACTCAATCTATACACCAGTAAAAAAAGTAAACTACCAAGTAGAAAATACAAGAGTTGGTCAAACAGTAGATTATGATAAATTAGTAATAGAAGTATGGACAGATGGAAGCTTAAAAGCACATGAAGCTTTAAGTTTAGCTGCAAAAGTTATGACAGGACATTTAGAATTATTCATAGATTTATCTGAAACAACAAAAAATACACAAGTAATGATTGAAAAAGAAGAATCTAAGAAAGAAAAAGTTCTAGAAATGTCAATAGAAGAACTTGAATTATCAGTTAGATCATACAACTGTTTAAAAAGAGCTAACATATCAACTGTTGAAGATTTAATTAGTAAATCAGAATCAGAAATGATGAAAGTTAGAAATTTAGGAAAGAAATCTTTTGATGAAGTAACAGCCAAATTACATTCATTAGGCTTAGACTTTGCACAAGAAGATGAGTAAATAAAAATAAATAGGGAACAAAGCCCGAACGAAAAAGAAAGAGGAAGGTGAAAAAATTGGCTACAAATAGAAAATTAGGTAGAACTACAGATATTAGAATGGCAATGTTAAAAAACTTAACAACAGACCTATTAGTACATGGAAAAATTGAAACAACTTTACCAAGAGCCAAAGAAGTAAAATCAATAGCTGATAGCATCATATCACTTGCAATAAAAGAAAAAGATAACTTCGAAGAAGTAGAACAAAAAGTTGTAAAAGCTAAATTAGATTCAAAAGGTAACAAAGTTACTGAATTAGTAAAAAGCAAAAATGGTAAAGAATATTTAAAAGTAGTTAAAGAAGAAACTACTGAAAAAAGACAAAAAGATATGCCATCAAGATTAAATGCTAGAAGAAAAATAATGAGAAAAGTTAACAAAGTAAAAGATACAGATGGTAAAGTAATAGACGTTCCAGCAATGTTATTTAACGAAATAGCACCTAAATATGCAGGTAAAAATGTTGGTGGATACACACGTATAGTAAAAGCTGGTCCTAGAAGAGGAGACGGAGCTGAAGTTGCTATATTACAATTAATATAATTGAATAAAAATAGTGTTACATTTTTGTAACACTATTTTTTCAATTGTATGTCATTATAAAATGTATTGTATGTCATTATAAAAGGTAGTTGAAATAAAAAAATACATATGTTATAATATGAATATTAAATTTGATAAAAAGGAGAAAAAAGTATGAATATAAAAAACAAAAGAGGAATAACATTAGTTTCATTAGTTATAACAATAATAATTTTATTAATTTTGGCAGGAATAGGAATAAATGCATTAAAACAAACAAATTTATTTGAACAATCAAAGCAAGCTAAAAATTCAATGAGCAATGCTCAAAATATAGAAAATAACACATTGTTAAGTTATGAAAGTATGATAAATGAAATTATTGGTAATAGAGAAAATGAAGAGCATAATGTTGGTACAAATATTGAAAAGATTGAATTAATTGGAACTAATTTAGGAACAAATATAACAATTCCAGTAGGAGTAAAATACGTAATAGTATCAAATACTTATTGGACTCGAAGTGGAATAAATTGTGTTAATTCCTCAAAATTATCAAGTAATACAAACAGTACAATATTGACTTCTCAAAGTTCTAGTAGTTATATAGGCTCTAATGGTTCTGGAACATGGGTAGTTTTTGCTAAAATAGATGATATATCACAAAGTGCAAATTTGACTTTTGTTGGATCTGATTATAATGTTGTATATGCAATAAAATAATAATTAAAAAATATAAGTTCTCCTCGGAGGCAACAAAATGAAAAACATAGAATACCAAATAAAATACTCAAAAATAAAAAACATCTACATACAAATAAAAAACGGACAAATAATAATAAAAGCACCCAAAAGAGTAAGCAAAAAAGAAATAGAAAAACTAATAGAACAAAAAGCAGAATGGATACAAAAAAGCCTAGAAAAAGAAAAGCAGAAACAATCAAAACAGGCACTATATACCAAAGATGAATTTAAACAAATAGTAACATCAAACGCAAAAGAACTAATAAATGACACAGGACTAATACCAAATAAAATAACAATAAAAGAAATAAAATATGCTTGGGGAAGTTGTTCAAGCAAGAAAAACATTACAATAAATCTAGAACTAATAAAATATAGCCAAAAAGCAATAAGATATGTAATATTACATGAGCTATGCCATATAAAACATATGAACCATTCAAAAGAATTTTGGAAATTAGTTGAAAAATATATGCCAGAATATAAAGAAATTCAAAAAGAATTTAAATAAAAAATAACGTAAAATAAAATGAATAAAAAACAATACTAAGTTCATAATAAAAAAAGAAAGAGAGGAAATATTATGAACTTAGAACAAAATTTAAATGAATTATTATCAGACTTAAATGTATTTTATCGTAAACTACAAAATTACCACTGGAACGTTACAGGACAAGACTTTTTCCAAGCACATTCAAAATTAGAAGAATTATACAACGAAATAAATGAACAAATAGATGAAGTAGCAGAACATATACTAATTTTAGGAGAAGAACCATTAGGAACACTAAAAGATTATTTAGAAAAAACAAATATAACAGAAGCAGAAAACAAAAAAATAAAATCACAAGAAGTTTTTCAAACGATACTAAAAGATTACAAGAAATTACTTGAAAAAGTAACAGAAATAAAAGAAAAAGCAGATGAACAAAAAGAATACTCAACATCAGCATTAATGGATGATTATATTTTAGACTATAGCAAAATAATATGGATGTTAAAGCAAAAAGAGGAATAATCACACAAAAAAATAAAAAACATATAATAGACCATAGGAGGCAAAAAAATGATTGAATTTGTATTAAATACAATATTCTGGACATTAGCCATTTATGGTCTTTTTGAAATTATAAAAAATATTATATACATAAATACATATACAAAATTTAAATCAGATGGAATTCATGTAATAATAGCAGTAAAAAACCAAGAAGAAAAAATAGAAGGATTTTTACGTTCAATATTATTCAAAATTTTATATGGAAGAGAAGAATATCTAAAAAACATTATAGTAGCAGATTTAGAATCAACTGATAATACCAAAGAAATAGCTAGAAAATTAGCAAAGGATTATGAAATATTAAAAGTTATAAGTTGGAAAGAATGTAAAGATATAATGGACAGTATAAATGAAAGTACAAGTAAATAAAATAGTAATGCTGTGTGCTTGGAATATATTGAAATTATTGTTTTTGAGTGCGATTGGAATGATTTAAGAATTTCTTAAATTATGTATTGAGCCGAAAAAACAATAATTTCAATATATTCCAAGCACACAGCATTACTATTTTTTATTTACTTACACAAAAGAAGTATTTTTATAAAAATAGTTTGAAATATCAAAATATATATGTTAAGATATAAAAAATAAAAACAGAAAGGAAGTAAAAATGTTAAAATTAGAAAATATCAAAAAAGACTATAAATCTGGAGATACAACAGTACAAGCACTAAAAGGAATAAATATTCAATTTAGAAAAAGTGAATTCGTTTCTATATTAGGACAAAGTGGTTGTGGAAAAACAACTTTACTAAACATCATAGGAGGCTTAGATAGATACACATCAGGAGATTTAATTATAAATGGAAAATCAACAAAAAAATTCAAAGATAAAGAATGGGATGCATACCGTAATTATTCAGTTGGATTTGTTTTTCAAAGTTATAATTTAATACCACATCAAACAATATTATCTAATGTAGAACTTGCACTTACATTATCAGGAGTATCTAGAAAAGAAAGAAAACAAAGAGCTATAAAAGCATTAGAACAAGTTGGATTAGGAGAACAAATACATAAAAAACCAAACCAATTATCTGGAGGACAAATGCAAAGAGTTGCAATAGCAAGAGCTTTAGTAAATAACCCAGATATTATATTAGCAGATGAACCAACTGGAGCATTAGATACAAAAACAAGTGTACAAATTATGGAAATTCTAAAAGAAATTTCAAAAGATAAATTAATAATAATGGTAACACATAATCCGGAATTAGCAGAAAAATATTCAACAAGAGTAATAAAAATATTAGATGGAGTAATAACAGATGACTCAAATCCATACGAAAATAAAGATGAGAAAATTGAAAAAGCTAAAATTGGAAGAACATCAATGAAATTTCTTACAGCACTACATCTAAGTTTAAATAATTTAATGACAAAAAAAGGAAGAACATTATTAACCTCTTTTGCAGGAAGTATTGGAATTATAGGAATAGCACTTATATTAGCGATATCAACAGGAGTTCAAAATTATATAAAAAAGGTAGAAGAAGACACATTATCATCTTACCCAATAACAGTTGAAGAAACATCAATAGATATGTCAAGCATGTTGCAGTCTATGATGGGAGAAGCACCAGATATTGAAAATAAAGAAGAAGGAAAAGTTTATTCAGCAGATGTAATGAATAATATGATAAGAACACTTTCAAATAAAAAACAAAGTAATAATTTAGGAGAGCTAAAAAAATATTTAGACCAAGAAAACAATGAAATAAAAAATAATAGCAACAGTATTCAATATGGTTATGATTTAAACTTAAATTTATATAAAGAAAATACACAAGATGGAATAGTTAGAGTTAACCCAAGCACAGTAATGAATTCCTTTGGAATGGGAGATATGATAGAAGCACAAAACAATTCATCAGTAGCATCAATGTTTGGAAGTTCAATGATGACAAATACAGATATATGGGTAGAAATGTTAGATAATCAAACATTACTAGAATCACAATATGAATTATTAAAAGGAAGTTGGCCAAAAGCATATAATGAGGTTGTGCTAATTGTAAAAGAAGATGGAAGAATAGATGATTATACTTTATATTCATTAGGATTAAAAGATCAAAGTGAACTAAAAGAAAAATGGAAAGCTATTGAAAATGGAGAGAAAATAGAAGAAAAAGATGAAACAACATCATACACATATGATGAATTATTAAATTTATCATATAAACTACTATTGAACTCAGATTACTACAAAAAAGAAAACGGACTATGGATGGACAAAAGTGAAGATGACAATTTTATGAAAGAAAAAATTGAACAAGCAGAAAGCATAAAAGTAGTAGGAATAATAAAACAAAACAAAGAAAGTGTAGCTTCATCAGTAACAAGTGGAATAGGGTATACAAAAGACTTAAAAGAATACGTAATCCAAAAATCAAATGAAACAGAAATAGTAAAAGAACAAAAAGAAAATCAAAAAATAAATGTATTCACAGGATTAGAATTTCCGACAGATGAAAGTGAAAAATTTGATTACAATAATCTATCAACAGAACAAAAAATGGCAATGAGTAAACTAAGTAGTGAAGAAATAGCAAAAATGATGGAAACATACTCATCAAATAAAGATGCAAGTTATGAGAAAAATTTAAACAAATTAGGGGCAGTAGATATAGAAGAACCAACAACTATAAGCATATACCCAAAAGACTTTGATTCAAAAGATAAAATAACAGATGAAATAGAAAAATACAATCAAAAACAAAAAGATGAAGGAAAAGAGGAAAATGTAATAACATATACAGACTTAGTTGGAGTTATGATGAAATCAGTAAGTCAAATAATAAATACAATAAGTTATGTATTAATTGCATTTGTAGCAATATCATTAATAGTATCATCAATAATGATAGGAATAATAACATATATCTCAGTATTAGAAAGAACAAAAGAAATAGGAATATTAAGAGCAATAGGTGCATCTAAAAAAGACATATCAAGAGTATTTAATGCAGAAACATTTATAGTTGGACTTATTTCCGGGTTATTAGGAATAGGAATTACAATATTACTAACAATACCAATCAATGCAGTAATACATTCAATAACAGGAGTTAGTGTAAATGCAGTAGTACCAACAAATGCGGGAATAATACTAGTAATAATAAGTATGTTCCTAACAATTATAGCAGGACTAATACCAGCCAAAATGGCTAGTAAAAAAGACCCAGTAGAGGCATTAAGAACAGAATAAAAAAATAAAAAGCAAACAATAGAAAAATTAAAATATTTTCTATTGTTCACTTTTTTTATAATAATAATTGTGATAAAATACATACTAAAGGAGCAAAAAACAATGTCAGAAAATAAAGCAAGAAAAGTAAAAGAAATATTTAGTGACTATCAAGCAAGAGCAAACATAATAGAAGCAGAAATATTAAACTTAGATGTAATAAAAAAGACCAATACACTTGGAATCACAATAAAATCAGATGAATATATAGAAGTAAAAGAAATATGGTATTTCGAAAAATTCCTATTAGAAAGATTTGGCTTCAAAAATATAGACATGAGAATTCAATATCTAGAAGGAGTGCAATTAAAAAGAGTTGATGATGAATGGAGAAATATTATATGCTATATGGCACATAAATATCCATTAATGAAACCAATGTTATTAATGAAAAGCACTGTAGAACTAGAGAAAAACATAATTCACGTAAAAATGCACATAAGAGGTGCAGACTTTTTAAGAGCCAAAAAAACTGATATTGAACTTGAAAATGTAATAAAAAAATTATTTGGAAAAGAATACAAAATCGAACTAGAAGAAGTATTGCAAAAAGAAGAAGAACAAGCTTACGAAAAAAAGATGAAAGAACTAGAAGAAAAGACAATAGAAGAAATGTGTTCATATAATCCAGAAAATAAAGAAGAAAAACATAATAAAGAACAAGAATATAATGACCCAGACTATATACCACCACAAGATGGAGATATATACATACCAGAAGGAATGGCTGGAGAAATGCCTGAAGATATACCACAAGAAGAAAATATACCAGCAGAAAACTATATAATGGGAAAACCATCAAAAGCAAAAGAAAAACATATGAAAATAAAAGACATTACAGCAAATGATGGAAGAGTAACCTTAGAAGGAAGAATAGTAACTTGTGAATGTAGAGAAACAAAATCAGGAAAAGGCATGATTATATACGAATTATATGATGGAACAGGAGTAATAACTTGTAAATCATTTGCAAAAGATGCAAAAGAAGGACAAGAAATAACAGAAAAAATAAAAAATGCAAAAGCAATAAAAACAGTAGGAAAAGCTGGACTTGATACATATGCAGGAGATATTACTGTAATATCAAATACAATAATAGAAACAGAAACCGATGTCCCAGAAATGCCTGAAGAAGCAGATGAAGACACACCATTAATATTAGGAAAAAATATGAACATTACAGCACCACTTGTAAAAGTTGCAGACTTAGGTGTTGATGATGGACAAGTTTCACTTGATGGTGAAATAATCTATATGGAAGACAGAGAATTGAAAAATGGAAAAACTTTATTAAGCTTTGACTTATATGATGGTTCAAGCACAATGACATGTAAAGCATTCTTACCAAAAGAATCAGCAAAGAAAATAATTAAAAGATTAGGAAAAGTAAAAGGAATAAAAATTGAAGGAAATGCCCAAATGGATTCATTCTCAAATGAATTAACTGTTATGGCAAATACAATAATTGAAGGAAACGGCGTAAAAAAAGAAATAAGACAAGATAATGCAGAAGTAAAAAGAGTAGAATTACATATGCATACAAAAATGAGCCAAATGGATGCAGTAACATCAGCAGAGGATTTAATAAAAAGAGCTATAAAATGGGGAATGAAATCAATTGCAATTACAGACCATGGAGTTGTACAAGCATTCCCAGAAGCATATCATTTAGTAGGGGATGACAATCCAGATATAAAAATAATATATGGTGTTGAAGCATATTTAGCACCAGACAATACAAAATCAATATATAATGGAAAAGGACAAGACATAGATGCAACATATTGTGTTTTAGACTTAGAAACAACAGGATTTTCTGCAACAAATGATAGAATTACAGAAATAGGAATAATGAAAGTAAAAAACAAAGAAGTAATAGATGAATTTAGTTGTTTTGTAAATCCAGAAAGACACATACCAGAGAGAGTAACAGAAGTTACAAACATAACAGATGAAATGGTAAAAGATGCAGAAACAATAGAACAAGTATTTCCAAAAATGTTGGAATTTTTAGGAGACCAAGAAAACACAGTAATTGTAGCACACAATGCAAATTTTGACGTAGGATTTTTAAAACAAAATGCAAAAAGATTAGGTTATGACTTTGACTACTCATATTTAGATACCTTAAGTTTAGCAAAAGACCTATTCCCAGATTATAAAAAATATAAATTAGGAAAAATAGCTGAAAATTTAGGAATAAAAGTAGAAGTAGCACATAGAGCTTTAGATGATGTTGACACAACTGTAAAAGTATTTAATGTAATGATAGATATGTTAAAAGAAAAAGGAGCTAAAAAATTAGAAGACATAGATGAAGTTGCAGCAGACCCAGCAGCTAAAGCAGAAGAATATAAAAAATTAAAAACATATCATGCTATAATTTTAGCAAAAAATTATGTAGGATTAAAAAATTTGTATAAACTAGTATCATTTTCACATTTGGATTATTTTTATAGAAAACCAAGAATATTAAAAAGTTTATATAAAAAATATTCAGAAGGATTGATATTAGGAAGTGCATGTGAAGCAGGAGAATTATATCAAGCAATAGAACAAGGTAGACCAGATGAAGAAGTAGAAGAAATAGCACAAGACTATGACTATCTAGAAATTCAACCAATAGGAAATAACCAATTCTTAATAAGAAATGGAATAATGAGAGATGAGGAAGATTTAAGAGATATAAATAGAAAAATAGTTGCATTAGGAGAAAAATTAAATAAACCAGTAGTTGCAACATGTGATGTTCACTTTATGGACCCACAAGATGAAATATATAGAAGAATTCTAGAAGCGGGTCAAAAATACGATGATGCAGATAATCAAGCACCATTATATTTAAGAACAACAGAGGAAATGCTAAAAGAATTTGAATATCTTGGAGAAGAAAAAGCATATGAGGTAGTAGTAACAAATACAAATAAAATATCAGATATGTGTGAACAAATAAGTCCAATATCTCCAGAAAAATGTCCTCCACACATTCCAGGATGCGAGGAAGATATAAAAAATATTGCATACCAAAAAGCACATGAATTATATGGAGATCCACTACCCAAAATAGTACAAGATAGACTAGACAAAGAGCTAGATTCAATCATAAGTAATGGATATTCAGTTATGTATATAATTGCTCAAAAACTAGTATGGAAATCAAATGAAGATGGATACATAGTTGGTTCCAGAGGTTCAGTTGGTTCATCACTTGCAGCATTTATGACAGGTATAACAGAAGTTAACTCACTTCAACCACATTATAGATGCCCAAATTGTAAATATTCAGAATTTGAAGACTATGGTGTTGGAAACGGTTTTGACTTACCAGACAAAGATTGTCCAAAATGTGGACACAAACTAACAAAAGATGGAATGGACATACCATTTGAAACATTCTTAGGATTTAATGGAGACAAAGAACCAGATATAGACTTGAACTTCTCTGGAGAATACCAAGCAAAAGCACACAAATATACAGAAGTAATATTTGGAAAAGGAACAACCTTCAAAGCAGGAACAGTTGGTACAGTAGCCGACAAAACAGCATATGGTTATGTAAGAGGGTATTTCGAAGATAGAGGAATACCAATGAATAGAGCAGAAATGCAAAGATTATCAGTAGGATGTACAGGAATAAAAAGAACAACAGGACAACATCCTGGAGGAATTATAGTTGTACCAAAAGGTAGAGAAATATATGAATTCACACCAGTACAGCATCCTGCAGATGACCCAAATTCAGACATTATAACAACTCACTTTGATTATCACTCAATAGATGGAAACTTATTAAAACTAGATATACTAGGACACGATGACCCGACGGTAATTCGTATGTTACAAGACTTAACAGGAATAGCTCCAACAGACATACCACTAGACGATAAAGAAACAATGTCAATCTTCAATTCAACAGAAGCACTAGGAGTAACACCAGAACAAATACACTCAGAAGTAGGAACATATGGAATACCAGAATACGGAACAAAATTCGCAAGAGGGATGCTTTTGGACACAAAACCAACAACCTTCGATGAATTAATACGTCTATCAGGACTATCACATGGTACAGACGTATGGTTAGGAAATGCACAAACCTTAATCGAACAAGGAGTAGTAACACTTCAAGAAGCAATATGTTGTCGTGATGATATAATGATATATTTAATAAAAAAAGGATTACCACCAGATAAATCATTCAAAATAATGGAAGCGGTACGTAAGGGAAAAGTAGCAAAAGGAAAAGAACCAAAATGGAAAGATGAATACATACCATTAATGAAAGAACATGATGTACCAGACTGGTATATAAAATCATGTGAAAAAATAAAATACATGTTTCCAAAAGCCCATGCAGCAGCATATGTAACAAATGCATTTAGAATAGCATGGTTCAAAGTACACATACCACTAGCATATTATGCAGCATACTATTCTATAAGAGCCAAAGCTTTTGATGCACAATACATGATATTTGGAAAAGAAAAAGTAAAAAACAAAATGAAAGAAATAGAAATGAAAAACCAAAAGAAAGAAGCAACAAAAGCTGAATTGGATATGTATGATGACTTAGAGATTGTATTAGAAATGTATGAAAGGGGATTTGAATTTTTACCAGTTGACATTTACGAATCAGAAGCTAGCAAATTCAAAATACAAGACAATAAATTAAGACCACCATTAAATAGTATACCAGGATTTGGTACAGTAGCAGCACAAGGAATTGTAAATGCAAGAAAAGATGGAAAATTCATGTCAATAGATGACCTAAAAATAAGAGCTAAAATAGGCGCATCAGGTGCAGAACTACTAAAACAATTTGGATGTTTAGAAGGAATGAGCCAAAGTAATCAATTAAGTTTATTTGGCTAATACTAAAAAAGGGAGAAAAAATGGCAAAATATTTTGAAAATTTAAATGACAAAATAAAAGAATATTTTAAAATACTATCACCAGAAATACCTGAATTTTTAGAAGAATATATAGAAACAAAAGAAATGCAAAAACAAGCTGGAATAAGTGTATCTTGTGGTACATACTATTCAAAATTATTTCCAGAAATTACACTATGGTACTCAAGTTTGGACCATAGTGTAGCAGTTGCATTAATAATTTGGAATTTTACAAAAGATAAAAAACAAACACTTTCAGGATTATTTCATGATATAGCAACACCAGCCTTTAAACACACAATAGACTTTCTAAATGGAGATTACGAAAAGCAAGAATCAACAGAAGAATTAACAACTAAAATAATAAGTAATTCAAAACAAATTATGCAATTACTTGATAGAGATGGAATAAAAATAGAAGAAGTAAATGATTATCATAGATACCCAATTGCAGATAATGATACTCCAAAACTTTCAAGTGATAGACTAGAATATACCCTTTCAAATGGATTGGGAGTAAGGAAAAAATTATGGGATTTAGAAGAAGTTAGAGAAATATATCAAAATATAGAAGTACAAAAAAATGAAGATGGAATAGAAGAATTAGGATTTAAAGATATATCTATAGCAGAAAAATTTATCAAAAATATGAGTACATTATCTATTTCATATATGGACAGTAAAACAAAATTATCAATGCAATTTTTGGCAGATATAATTAAAAAGATGTATAATCAAAATTTAATAAAACAAAATGATTTATATAATTTATCGGAAAAAGAAATAATACAAAAAATAGAAAACTGCAAATATGATAATATTTCTGAAAGTTTTAAAAAATGGGAAAACACCACAAAAATCTATGAAAGTGAAAAATATCAAGAAAACAAATATTGTAAAAGTATAAGAACAAAAATAAGATACATAAATCCATTAATAAATGATAATGGAAAATATACAAGAATAGATAAAATTTCTACAAAGGCAAAAGAAGAAATTCAAAAATGCCTAAATTATAAAACCCTAAAATATGCATATTTTGATTTTTAAAAAATAAGGAGAAATAAAATGGCAGATATAAAAAATATATTTACAATGCAAAATATAATAATATATTTAATAATAATAAATATAATTGGATTTTTAGTAATGTACATAGATAAACAAAAAGCCAAAAAAGGAAAATGGAGAATTCCAGAAAAGACAATCTTCATAATAACAGTTTTAGGTGGTGGAATAGGAACAATATCAGGAATGTATGCATTTAGACACAAAACTCAAAAATTACATTTTACAATAGGTTTACCAACTATAACAATATTAGAAATAATAGGAGTAATTTATTTTACATTTTTTGCATAAATAAAAATAATATTATGTATATTGTAAGAAACAATAAAAAAGCTACAAAGCTAGTAAAATAGCTAAAGTGGCTTTTTTATTTATTTTAATTAAAAATAGAAAATAAGTACACATAAAACAAAACATATAAACTGGAAATAACTGGAAAAAATAATAAAATAGAGTTTACTGTGAATAACTTTAAAAAAAATAGGACATTTTTCAGTTATTCACAGAGTTATCCACAGTTTCCACAAAAGACATAAAACGTTTAATCAAAAAATAATGTAAACAAAACAGGTAACATAATAATACAAAGATAACATAATTGTAATGAAATAGAAAAATAATTGTAACAATTATCAAGAAAAACAAAGAAAAAACACGAAAAAACAACAAAAACTAACCAAAACACCATAATATGACAAAATATAAATCTATATTTGTAATAAAACCTTAAAATAATTGTAACAAAATAAAAGAAATTATAACCAAAAATATATTAATTTAATATTATATAGTAAGTGTATAATTCTAAATAAAGAAAGAAGGAATAAAAATGTTTAATAGATTTAATAGAATTGTAAATAGAATTTACAATTACAAAAGAAGTTTTGACAAAAATTTAGATATAAAAAAAGAAGAATTAGACAATTATATAAAAATGGGAGCAACAATTATAGATGTACGAAGTCCACAAGAATATAGAGAAGGACATATTAACGGAGCAATTAACTTGCCAGAATATAACATAAGAAGAAATGTACAAAACATATTAACAGATAAAAATCAACTTATTATATTATATTGTTCAGTTGGGGAAAGAAGCAAAATGGCTCAGAATAAATTAAAACGTTTTGGGTATACAAATGTTTATACTGTTTATGAAGGAATTGGAGAGATTTTTTAATTTGAAATGTTGTTATTTAAAGCTAATTATGATACAATGTTCAAAAATAAAAAGTATTCAGGAGGAAAAATGAATAAAAGACAAGAACACATTAGAAATTTTAGCATAATAGCACATATAGACCATGGAAAATCAACATTAGCAGACAGAATGATAGAAATGACAGGTGTACTTTCTAAAAGAGAAATGGAAAGTCAAGTATTAGATAACATGGAAATTGAAAAAGAAAGAGGAATTACAATAAAATCACAAGCAGTAAGAATGATCTATAAAGCAAAAAATGGTGAAGAATACGAATTTAACTTAATAGACACACCAGGCCATGTCGATTTTAATTATGAAGTATCTAGAAGTTTAGCTGCATGCGATGGAGCAATTCTAGTAGTAGACTCAAGTCAAGGTGTTGAAGCACAAACCTTAGCAAATGTATATTTAGCAATAGATAATAATCTTGAAATATTACCAGTAATAAATAAAATAGATTTACCAAATGCAAGACCTGATGAAGTAAAAAAAGAAATAGAAGATATAATTGGAATACCAGCAGAAGATGCACCATGTATTTCTGCAAAATCAGGATTAAATGTAGAAGAAGTTTTAGAAAGAATTGTAACAGACTTACCAGCACCAAAAGGTGATGAAAATGCTAAAACAACATGTTTAATATTTGATTCATATTATGATAACTATAAAGGTGCCGTTGCATATGTAAGAGTTATGAATGGAAAGGTAAAAGTTGGAGATGAAATAAAACTAATGGCAACTAATAAAATATATACAGTTGCAGAAGTAGGATATTTTGTACCAGGTTCATATATGCCAACACAAGAAATAAAAGCAGGAGAAGTAGGATACATTGCGGCAAGTATAAAAAGTTTATCAGATATACATGTTGGTGACACAGTAACATTAAATGATAATCCAGCGGACAAGCCATTAAAAGGTTATAAAAAAGTAACACCAATGGTATATTGCGGACTATACCCAATAGACGGTAGTGAATATGAAAACTTAAAAGTAGCTTTAGAAAAATTACAACTAAATGATGCAGCCTTAGAATACGAACCAGAAACATCTGCAGCACTAGGCTTTGGATTTAGATGTGGATTTTTAGGATTATTACATCTAGAAATAATTGAAGAAAGATTAGACAGAGAATTTGACTTAGGATTAATAACAACAGCTCCATCAGTTATCTATAAAGTACACAAAACAACAGGAGAAGTAGAAGAAATATATAATCCAACAGAACTACCAACACCTCAAGAAATATCATATATAGAAGAACCATTTGTAACAGCCAACATATTAACACCAAAAGAGTATGTAGGAAACATTATGGAAATATGTCAAAACAGACGTGGAATATATATAGATATGAAATACTTAGATGAAAACAGAGTTACACTAATATATGAAATGCCATTAAACGAAATAATATATGACTTTTTTGATAATTTAAAATCAAAAACAAAAGGATATGCATCATTCGACTATGAATTTAAAGAATATAGAAGATCAAACCTAGTAAAATTAGACATTCATATAAACGGAGAACCAGTTGATGCACTTTCATTTATAGTACATAAAGATAGTGCATATACAAGAGGCAAAAAAATGGTAGAAAAATTAAAAACAGTAATACCAAGAAAATTATTTACAATACCGATTCAAGCTGTAATAGGTGGACAAATAATAGCAAGAGAAACAATATCTGCAATGAGAAAAGACGTACTTGCAAAATGTTATGGTGGAGATATTACAAGAAAGAAAAAACTACTTGAAAAACAAAAAAGAGGTAAAAAGAAAATGCGTGAAATTGGTAATGTAGAAGTACCACAAGAAGCATTTTTATCAGTATTGAAATTGGATGATGAGTAGGTGAAAAATATGGAAAATAGAAGAGAAAAATTAATAAAAAATGTATTAGACTTAAGTATAAATTGTGGAAAAGTTAATGAAAATGCAGACTACATCTTATATTCAGAAGAAAACAAAGAAAAAAGAAAAGAAAAAATTAATGAAATCAAAAAGAATTTAGAGGAAATTATAAAAAATACCAAAAATATAGCAGAAGCTTTAGAAATATCATTAAAATAAGAGGTAGAATGTAAAATGAAATTAGAAGAATATAAAAGTCAAGCAATAACAAGATTAAATAAATCAATAGCACATAATGAAAAAGAAAAAATGAATTATGCTTGTATGGGTTTGTTTGAAGAAACAGGGGAAGTAATTGCAGAATTTAGAAAACCGTTATTTAAGGGGAATTTCCATGAAAAACCTTTGGATATAGAAGATATAAAAAGTGAATTAGGTGATTTAATGTGGTATCTTGCATTAATTTGCAAAAATACTGACATAGATATGAACCAATTTAAACCAATATATAATGATAAAGAAAAAATAAATAAAAGAGAAAAAATAATACAAATAGCATTAAAAATGGGAAAACAAACTGGAAAAATCATAGAAGAGTATGAAAAAGTATATATTCAAAAAGCAGAAAAAGAAAAACTAATTAGTGAAATACAAAAACAGTATAATAATATATGTGAATTAGTAAATCAAATCGATGTAAGCATTGATGATATTTTGAATGAGAATATAAGAAAAATTAATTCTAGATATAATGAAAAAGGAGAAAAAGAAAACAATGAACAAGAAAAATAACCAATATAGACAACCCAAAAAAGAAGTGAAAAAAAGAGAAGAAAAAGAAGAAAGAAGTTATGATGACCAAGTAGAAGGAAGAAATTCAGTATTAGAATTGTTAGAAAGTGGAAAAGACATAAACAAAATATTTATAGCCAAAGGAGAAAGACACGGATCAATAAACAAAATAATTGCAATAGCAAAAGAAAAAGGAATAATACTAGTAGAAAAAGACAAAAGACAAATGGACGAAATGGCACAAAATCAAAACTATCAAGGTGTTATTGCAATAGTACCACCTTTCGAATATTGTGAAATAGAAGACATATTAGAAGAAGCAAATAAAAGAAATGAAGATGCTTTTGTATTAATATTAGATGGAATAGAAGATCCACACAATCTAGGTTCAATAATAAGAACTGCAGAAACTGCAGGAGTACATGGAATAATAATACCAAAAAGAAGAGCAGCTGCTGTAAATAGTACAGTAAATAAAGTATCTGCAGGAGCGGTTGAACATATGAAAATAGCTAGAGTTACAAATATATCTGATAGTATAGAAAAATTAAAAGAAGCGGGACTATGGATTTGTGGAACAGATATCAACACAGAAAAATATTATTATAACCAAGATTTAACAGGACCATTAGGAATAGTAATAGGCAATGAAGGAAATGGAATGAGTGATAAAGTTAGAAAAAACTGTGACTTCTTAGTAAAAATACCTATGAAAGGAAAAGTAACATCACTAAACGCCTCAGTATCATCAGGAATAATTATATATGAATCAGTAAAACAAAGAATTTTGAAGAAATCTATTGATTAAAAATTTTAAAAAATATATAATGTAAATGTACATAAGAAAGAGGAGGAAAAAATAATGATGCCAAGAAAGAAAAGATTAGCAATAATAATAAGTATAGTAACATTAATTATTATATTAATAGTAGGAATATTAGCGTTTTTATACATAAAAACAGATGCTTTTAAAACAAATGAGACATTATTCACAAAATATTTTATACAAAATTTCAATATAGCAGATACATTATTAACAGACAATTCAAGCCAAATACAAGAAGTATTAGATAATAATAAATACACATCAGAACTTACAGGAAAATTAGAATACACAGAAAACATAGGAACAAGTGACGAAAATCAAAAAAATCCAGTAAATGATGCTCAATTAAAAATAAGTAGCCAAACAGATAAGAAAAATAACTACTATTATAAAGATATAAAAATAGTAAAAGAAGATGAAAATTTAATAAGAGCAGAATACTTAAACGAAAACAAAGTATATGGAATAAGGCTTGATGGAATAAAACAATTCGTATCAGTAGATATGGACAAAATAAATGACAACAATGCACAAGAAAATTCAGAATTGAAAAATATAGATTCATTACTTACAAATGTAGATATAAAAGGAGCTATTACATTTACTGACGAAGAAAAACAAACTTTACAAAATACATACTTAAATATAATAAAAAGCAATGTATCAAAAGACAAATATTCAAAACAAGCAAATTCTATAATAACTGTAAATAATAAATCAGTAACAACAAATGCTTATACAATTACATTAACAAAAGAACAATACAATAATTTGATAGTAAAAGTATTAGAACAAGTATCAAATGATGAAATAATACTATCAAAAATTGATAATGTAGAAAATATAATAAAAGAAAAATATAGTTCTTATGATGCGGAAAAATCATTAAGAGAAGAATTTGTTGAAGAAATCAATAAAGAAGTAGAAGATATACAAAACAATAATATTGGAAATGATGAAGTAAAAATAACAGTATATGAATCAAAAGGAAAGACAACAAGAACAACAATACAAACAAATACAGGAAAACTAAATATAGATTTATATAATAATGTAATAAAATTTGATAACATAGAATATAGCCAAACAGAAAATGAGCAAATAATTCAAATAGAAAAAAATTCATCAGAAAATGAAGAAGACATATCAATAGAATATGAAAAAATAGAAGATAATGAAATTACTGCTGATGTAGAATTAAAATTAAACCAAAAAATGGAAAATGGAAATATTAAGAATCAAATAGAACTTTCATTAAAAAATGATAAATATAAAACAGTGTTGACAATTGATGATAATATTGAAATAGTAGATAAATTTGAAAATCAAATAAATATTGAAGATAATAATGTAGAATTGAGCAGCTTAGATGAAGATAAAACTACAACAATAACAAATATATTGTTAGGAAATATTCAAACGCAGATACAAAAGTTTAATGATAGTGTACCACTACAAAATTATGTAAAAATGTTACAAAATTTAAATCTATTAAAAAACAATTCAATAGACATATCTGATAATGTTGATATAACAGAAACTGAAAAAAATAGATTTAATTCACAATTTGAATATTTTGCCAGTCAAAATTTAACAACAGATGATGTTAATGAATTAATCAATTCATTCTCGGATAATTTTGAAGATATGTATATTGTATTAAAAAATGGTGAAGAAACTGATGTTGACACTGAACAATTAGACAGAAATACATCGTCTTCAAGTGATTATATAAAAAATATAGACGAGATAGACGTAAAAATAAAACAGAATACAACTAATGATAATAAAAAAGAAAAATTACAAAAATTAATTGAAAAAATAAATAAGAAATATGATGTTTCTTTAGAATATGGTGACAATGGATTAGTAAATAAAGTAAAATTAAAAATAAAAAATAATTAATAAAAGGGGAGCGAAGGTAATAAAAATGCCATAAATGCTCCTTTTTTGTTGGTAGAATTCAGAAAATAAAAAGGACTAAAAAGAAAAATATAAAAAAGTGACAAAAAAATTTAAAAAAATACAAAAAAACTATTGACTTTACCTTTCAAAGATGTTATTATCATATACAGCTTTTCGAGAGAGAAAAGCAGATAAAAAAATATATATTATATGTAAAAAATAAAAATTAAAAAAATTTCAAAAAAGGTGTTGACAATCAAAAAAACATATAGTATAATAAAAATCGTTCCGCACAAAGGAACAAAAAAAGTACATTGAAAAGTAAACAGTAAAATCCTTTAGAGAATAAACCAAAGCGGTACAAATTAAAAGTACCGAACAGTAAATTTTTAAAAGTTTTTTATTAAAAAAGCAAGAAGCAAAAAGAGCTTGAGAAAAACTTAATTATTTTGATTTATAAATTGTCGAAAGACAAAATATAGATACCAAAAACAAGAGAGTTTGATCCTGGCTCAGGATAAACGCTGGCGGCGCACATAAGACAT
>ERZ824473.2588-NODE-2588-length-20662-cov-11.070170_pt1 | contig 20662 bp, 18 predicted proteins | sample MGYA00519874_ERZ824473 | MGnify/ENA primary metagenome ERZ824473 (study PRJEB31778, sample SAMEA3449151) | human gut metagenome | biome: human gut; feature: human-associated habitat; material: faeces | place: United Kingdom | collected 2010/2012 ... | reverse complement strand
GCTTAGGGTTCCACCCGCACCGTCAGGCGGGAGGCGTGCAGCCCACCGTGGTATACCCGGTTATGGGCCACCACGGTCCGGGCGGAAGCAAAACCTTCCCGGGTGTTGCTGTTGGGGAAGATGAAATTCTTGGCGCTGGAGGTGACCGTCACCCGGATGCGGTGGCCTTTCCGGAAGCAATTGGACAACTTGGTGGTGCGGATCTTCAGGCAGACGATCTCGCCTTCCTGCAAAAACTCCGACTGAGCAAAGCCATTACGGTATCGGGCGCTGAGCAGGCCATCCGCCAGCTTGATGGACCGGCCGTTCTCATCCACGTCGGTAACACGCACCACAAAGTCGGTATCCGGCGCGTCAGAAGAAATATACAACTCCGCCGTCATATCACCGGTCAGAACCAGGTCTTCCTTCAGCACAGGGGAGGTGTAGCACAGCAGGTCCTGGCGCAGTTCCTCCCGGGTGTAGTCCTCCGGCACTTCGATCTCGTTCTCCGACATATCAATGATGTGTTGGGACGGATTTTCGGGGTCATAGGCGTAACCGTCGCAGTTCTCCCGCTCCGGCTTGGCAAAAGTCAGCAGCCCGTCCCCGGCAGAGGTGTTGGCATGGCCGTCACTATCCAGATACAGGTGGGTGACCCGGGTCTCGGGCACTGGCCAGTTTTCGGCGGTCTTCCATACCTCCTGGCCCAGGGTGTAGTATTCTACCGGGGCAGTCTGGTCGATGCCGTTGTCCACTTCCTTGAGGTGATGCTCAAACCAGCGGAAATACAGCCAGTCCAGATCAAAGCGCAGTGCCTGGCTGCCGAAGGATACCCCGTGCATGTCGTACTTACTGTTGCCGCTGTGCTGCCAGGGTCCCAGAATGACCTTGCGCATGCCCCGCGGGAAGTCATGGACCAGTTCCAGGGCTTCGGTGGTACCCATGCCGTTGTCGTCAAACCAGCCGGACTGGATCAGCGCCGGGATCTGCGCCCTGACGGAGCGTTCCTGCCAGTTGGACATACGCCAGAAATCGTTGTAGTCACTGGGTTCCAGCCACCGTGTGATGAAGGGCACATCGTACCCCAGAGCCTTTTTCGGCAGGTCGGTCAGGGGGCGGATGTTCAGCACTTTCTCCCAGTCATCGCGTTCCATCAGCTCAGGGTGGAAGGTTTTCTGAGACACCGCAAAGGCCCAGGCCAGCATGCCCGAGGTGAAAGACCCACCCCGGCGGGGCAGATCCACAAAGGCGCTGCCCGCGCAGACTACGCTGATCAGAGCTTTCAGGTGGGGGTTGCCGCTGGCAGCGGCTGCCCACTGTACATAACCCAGGTAGGACCCGCCCACCATACCGATGCGTCCGCTGCACCATGGCTGGGCGGCGATCCAGTTCAGAGTATCGTCGCCGTCCTCCACCTCGTGGTAGTTGGGCAGCCATTCGCCTTCACTGGCGTTTCGGCCACGCACATCCTGTACTACCACCGCGTAGCCGCGCTGGACGTAACGGTAGTATATCTCACAGCCGTCCTCTTTGCCGTAGGGGGTGCGTACCAGCACTGCGGGCACCGGGGTGCTGCAGTTTTTAGGCAGGTATACGTTGGTGGAAAGATGTACCCCGTCCCGCATGGGCACCGGGAAGGTCTGCGCATGTTCTACCGGGAACAACTGTTCCTCCGGCCAGGTCGAGCGCCACAGGCGCAGGATGGTCTCCTCTTCGGCACCGGGTTCCACCAGCACCGTGACCATCTCCCGGGCAGGGCAGGTGACGGCGATCAGCCGCCCGTCCTTCATCTGTTTGTTGTTGGGGAATTTTACATCCCGCTGCAGGTAGCTGCAGCCGTCTTCGCTGGTGTAGCACTCGCCGCACAGGGAAACTTCCCCGGTGCCATGCAGCCCCGTCTCGTAATGGGACAGGTTCTGCCCCAGGGCGGCAAAGTCCATCTTCACAAAGAAACGGTAAAAATCCCGGTCCTGTTCAGTCAGGTCCTGCCAGTCCAGCAGCGCGCCGGTATGCACGTCCAGTTTCCGGATCTGGGTTGTGCCGTCGCCCAGCCGCAGTCTTCCGTACAGGATGCCTGAAACATATAAGTCAAAATTACGCATTTCCGTTTCTCCCGTTTTCCGTTTAGGCGCCGATGAAAGCACGGATGGCATAGGCTACACCGATGCCCACATAGTTGCCCAGGGCACCAGCCAGTACGCCCATGAGCAAGCCGATGTTGATAAGGGTCTTCCACTGGGCGCTGGAGGCGATGAGGGCGGCGGTGGGGCCATCCGAGATACAGCCCACGATGGACAGCAGCACATACTCAAAACGGACTTTCAGCAGCCGGGTGATGAGCAGGTGCAGCAAAATGGAGCAGGCGATGACACAGAAGCAGAACAGGGTGATGTAGAAGGTGGATCCGAAGAACTGCTTCAGGTCCACCGCAAAGCCGATGGTCACCAGGAACAGCACCGCTACGAAAAGGCCCAGGTCAAAATTGCCGCGCAGCTTGCGGACGGCCGGCACCTGTGCCAGGATGATGGAGAAGGTGGTGATGAGCAGGATGCGGCCTGCACTGCGGAACCCTGCTCCGAATACCATCGAGGAAATGCTGGTGGCAGCCCACACGGTGCCAAAGCCGATGGCCAGCAGCCAGGCGATTTCCTGGATGGACCATTCCTTGGAGGCCATCAGTTCCTCGTGGTTGCCATCCCCCAGCAGCTCCGACTCGCTCATATCATAGGGCCACAGCTTTTTCAGCCATTTGGAACTCTTGTACAGGGCGGGGGTGGCAAACATCAGGATCAGCGTGGGGATGCCCACCACATAGTCGGCGGCATTGGCCGAGGCGATGGTGTTCTTGCTGGCATCCAGGCCTACAGCGATGGCGGTCAGGTTGGAACTGCCGCCGGTGTAGGTGCCCACGAACATACCGGCCACCTTCCAGCCCTCGTCGATTTTGTTGGCGAACAGTACGCCGAACACCAAAGCTGCCACGCAGACGCTGAATATGGCCGAGGCCAACGCAATGATCGGTTCCTTGGATAATTTGCGCATCTGTTTCAGGTCCAGGCTCAGCAGGCAGATGGAAACGGACAACGGCACGCAGTAGCTGCTGATGGCATCATAGGTAGGGCTGGAGGTAGGCACGATCCGCAGGTTGGACATCACGATGCCCATGACGATAACCGTCAGGGCCGGGCCCAGCGTTTTGAACACCTTGAACCGCTGCAGCCAGAATCCCAGTGCAACCGTGGCGACCATGATGAACAGGAGCGCGCCTTCGGAGGAAAAAACCGTATTCGCCATAATATACCTCTCTATACCTCTCTGCGGGGTCCCGCTTAAAAATCAATATCGATGCCAAGGCCCGGTTTGTCGGACAGGGTGTAGACGCCGCCATTCACGGCAAAACCGCCGGGCATACCCATCTCGGGGTCCACAGCGTACATAAAGCTGTCGCAGTCCGCCTCGGTGATGTTCTGCTTGGCGGCAACCAGACTAACACCGGCAGCAATGGCCACCTTGGTCTCCAGCATGCAGCCCACCATGCACTGTACATGGTTTGCCTCGGCAATGGCGTTGATCTTTTCCGCCGGGTACAGGCCGCCGCACTTCATCAGTTTGATGTTGATAATGTCTGCAGCATCGATCTTGCAGGCCTTTGCTGCGTCGATGGGGGTGTGGACCGACTCATCCAGCATGACCTGCAAGTCCACCTTGGAACGCACAAAGCGCATACCGTCCAGATCCCAGCTGGGCAGGCACTGTTCCACCGCTTCCACGCCCAACTCTTCAAAGGCTTTCAGGGTGCGCACCGCATCGCTGACCGTGTAACCCTGGTTGGCGTCTACACGCAGGCGGATGTTGGGGCCCACCGCCTGACGGATCAGGGTCAATGCCTGGATATCCTCGGTCGGGTTGATGCCGGCCTTGATTTTCAGAATGGTGAAGCCATCCTTTTCCACCCGTTCCCGGGCTTCGGCGGCCATGGCTTCCGGTGTGTCAATGCCCACCGTCATGTCCGTGACGATCTGGTTCACGCTGCCGCCCAGCACCTTGTACAGAGGCTGACCCATCAGTTTGCCCTTGATATCGTACAGGGCAATATCCACCGCGGCCTTTGCCGAGGTGTTGCCTGACAGCAGGCGGTCCATCATCCTGTGGATGCCCTCAACATCGAGCGGGTCCATGCCGATCAATCCGGTGCGGAACAGTTTCAGCGCTTCCAGAACGGTGGCTGCGCTCTCGCCGGTCACCGGTTCAAAGGGCGCGGCCTCACCGATGCCCCACAGACCTTCGTCGGTGGAGATCTTCACCAGCACGTTCAGCGAGTGATCCTGTACCGCAAAAGCAATACGGAAGGGCTTTTTCATGGGGATACGGATGGTTTCTACCTTTACGTCTGTGATTTTCATAGGGTTCCTCCTGCACAATAATTTTTATAAAATTTACAATTTTTTATAAATTTTACTATTTCTAAAATTTTTGTCAAGAGCTTTTCTGTTTTTTCACATTTTTCTGAGCACTTTATAGGATAAGCAAGAAATTATCTGATTTTCCTTGTAAAAAATTTTATAAATATCGAATTTTTTCTTGCTTATTTACGTACAGGGCATTTTGTGATATACTGTAAATAAATTTTTTTACGAAAAAGCGGGAGGTCTTATGCTGGGCGAACATGTTCGAAATATCCGGAAAAAGCGGGGAATCACCCTCAAGGAACTGGCCGAAAAGACTGGTTTGTCCATCGGGTATATCTCCCAAATCGAGCGCGATCTCACCGACCCGTCCCTGTCCACCCTGCGCAAACTCAGCGCCGCTCTGGACATCCCCACCTATTTGTTTATGGGAGGTGAGAGCAGCACCGGCCTGACAACCCGTCAGGCGGATATGTTGATCCTCTCCCAGCCCAATTCCAATGTACGGTATCATCTGCTTACGCCCATGCCCAACGGAAATTTTGTACCTCAGTCGTTGGTCATACGCTTTGAGCTGGAACCCCACTGCAAGGACGGCGACCTGCCGGTGATCCATCCCAGTGAGGAAATCCTGCTGCTGGAACAGGGGCAGCTGGATGTACTGGTGAAGTCCGAGACCATCCGCCTGAACGCCGGAGACACCACTGTGGTGCAGTCCAACCTGCCCCACATCGTTTCCAACCCCGGGGATATCACAGCGGTGGGGCTGGCTGTGTTCACCCCTGCCATTTGGTTCCCCAACAACCGGCGCAGTTTTAACCGCGGTGGCGAAACCTGAATCTTCGCATAGGAATACCAAAAAGAAGTACAGCCATTGCCTGTACTTCAGACTATTGAAAAAGGTCACCGGAAGGTGGCCTTTTTCTCGTAAATGGGAAGAAAATGAGATGAATGGGGCAAGGTAATAAAAATGCCGGTGAAGAACGTCGGAAAACGAAGATAACCGGAATTTGTATCCCCGGACGGCTGCACCGCCCGTGTTCCCGACTTCCCAAAAATCACTACCCAAGCAGCCACGCTGGAAGCCGTCCTGCTGGAGGTCAAGCAGCAAATCCAAAAAGCCCTGCGCCAGTACAAGAACCCACCCATTTCTACCAAACAGGAACAGATCGTCGTGCCAAACAACAGCGTGCTGGTACTCGTCAAAGCAGGGTAACGCCACTGAATAGTTTTCAACACCACCCAGTGCGTCTGTTGAAATTTCCAGCAGGCGCACTATCTCGTGTTTACTTTTGCGCTTTTATCTGTTATGATTAAAGCGTGAAAGTTAGGTTAAGTATATGACAAAATTTGAACAGCTTGATTCCATGCTGGAACAGGGGAACGGCTACATCACGACCCGCGCGGTTACAGCGCAGGGCATCTCAAAGCCCTATTTTGCCGAATACGCCCGCAGCCGAGAACTGGAGCGTGTCGCGCATGGCGTATACCAATCACGCGATGCATGGCCGGATGATATGTATGTTCTCCACCTGCGCAACAGCAATATCATTTTTTCCCACCAGTCGGCGTTGGCGCTCCACGGTATGATGGAGCGCGAGCCGCACCACATCTATGTTACGGTCAAACAGGGTTACAACGCCACACATCTGCGCAAGCAGGGCGTGATTGTGCATACAGTTTCCCCGGAGATTTTCACACTGGGGCGGACCTCTGCCACTACCACTTTTGGCAATACCGTTCCCACTTATGACCGTGAGCGCACACTCTGCGATGTCATTCGCCAGCGGGGTGCTATGGATGTACAAACCTACCAAACTGCCATCCGCGAGTATATGCTGCCCGGTCACAAAAACCTGCGTCACCTCATCCAGTGCAGCCGCGCACTGAAAGTTGAGGATGATGTAAGACGATACTTGGAGGTGTTTTTATTATGATCAAGACCTCACGACAGCTGAAGGATAAAATCAAAAATCTGGCGCACGGCGACAGCTTGAAATCGCAGACTCTGCTGCGTACTTACATGATGGAACGCTTTTTAGAGCGTCTCGCCGTTTCTCAGTACAACAGCCATTTTGTACTGAAAGGCGGGATGCTGGTGTCCTCAATGGTCGGCCTCCAACAGCGTGCCACGATGGACATTGATACCACCGTAGTCGCCTTGCCGCTGACATTGGAGGATGCTACACGGACGATTCAAGAAATCATCAATATCGACCTGCCGGACGGCGTGGCTTTCAATTATTTACCTGCCAACTCCGCAAAATTTATCCACAAAAAGCGCCCGGATGGTTGAAAATTTCAATCGTCCGGGCGCAGTCATTTTGCCGTTTTGGGGTCATTTTGGGGTCAAAGTTACCAGCTTGTTACCACTTTTTCCATGATGCAGAAAAAAACTCGTTGAAACTTGTCGTTTCAACGAGCTTTTGTTGGTTGCGGAGACAGGACTTGAACCTGCGACCTCCGGGTTATGAGAAATCTAAAATTTGTGCGTTACAGTGCTGTTTTGTTGGGTTTGGTGGTATTGCGTACCAAGGCTCAGAACGGTTTTTGTCCCATGTGTACAAAAGGGTGCTGCATGGTGCTGAATCGTTCCAATCCCTTTTGGGGGCAGTTTTGGGGGCAAGTTGGTGAGACGGGTTCTCGCCAACACCGTTCAAATCAAATGCGCAGCTTTGGTCTCATTGCAAAATTAGTGGAATACTAACATCACGGGGTTCTCACACAGGAAAAGCCCAAAGAATCAGTATATAAGTTTTACTCTCCGGCAAGAAGTTGTACGCAAACCAACTCTACACCATCTCCGCACACCGCCCCTGTCGCCGCGAGAAACGCCCCTGTTTGGGCGCGTTCGCACCGCATCGACACAGTGCCTGTCCAGCCAAATACCGCCCCAAATTTCCCGCCTTGGGGGCTTTCTTACCCAAGAACGGCTTTTCCTGCGCAGGCTTTGCCCAGACGGGTTTCACCTGTACAGGAAAAGTCTGCACAAATAAATACTAAATAAATAAAATACTAAAAAAGCAAATACGAATCCTATCTTATCTGCAAAACATACAAATCCGGACTTTGCCGCCGGAATCTTGCCGTGATGCGTACAACTTAACACCGGAGAGTACAACTTACGATTGCAAACCGCCCCTGCAAAGTTGTATAATAAAAGCACCGATATTTCGCGCAAAAGGTGGTCGGAACAGATGGGTATGGAGAACCTGATCGGTGAAACGACCAAATACGACAAGAAAGCGGCACTTGAGGTAAAAAAGCCCAAAAGCTGGTGCAAGAGTGTCAGCGCTTTTGCGAACACGCTGGGCGGCGCGCTGATTTTCGGCATGGCGGATGACGGGCAGATCGTTGGGTTGACCGAACCCGACAGTGACGCCGAGAAAATCAGCGAGATCCTCAAGACGCGCATGGAGCCTATCCCGGAGTTTCGGCTGCGCTTTCACAAGACCGAGGACGGCAAGGTGCTGCTGATCCTTGATGTGTTCAAAGGCGAGGAAACGCCGTACTATTACTCCGGCGACGGCACCTTAGAGGCGTTTGTACGCATCGGAAATGAGAGCGTCAGGGCATCTGCCATCGAACTGAAACGCCTTATTCTGCGCGGCAGAAACACCTCCTACGACTCTCAGATGACGCCTTACAGGGTGGAGGACTACGCCTTTTCCAAGCTGCGGGAGCGCTATAAGAAGTGGACAGGAAACAGCTTTGACAACAAAGACCTTGTTTCTTTCGGTCTGGCAGACGAAGGCGGTTTTTTGACAAATGCAGGCGCCCTGATTGCCGATGAAAGCCCGATCCGCTGGTCGCGATTGTTCTGCACCCGGTGGAACGGGCTGGACAAAAGCGGCGGCACGATGGACGCGCTGGACGTTGCAGAATACTCCGGCAGTGTGCTTTCGTTAATTGAAAACGGCGAGGCGTTCATCAAGCGCAACGCCCGCATGATGTGGCGCAAGACGCCCAACTCGCGGGAGGAACTGCCCGAATACGTTGAGCGCAGCTGCCATGAGGCACAAATCAACTACCGTCAAATGAACCGCCTCAGCGGTTCCTTTGTCATGGATGCTAACAGGGAACGATATAGGAAAACACCAACACCCCCAACGGGCTTTAGCTGCCCGTTGGGGGTGTTTACTCAGGTGGTTTTGGGTGTTGTTTTCAGGCAGAGCACCACTGCCAGCAAGCCGCTTAAAAGGCGGCCTGCCATCATCGGCAGGGCGTGTGCGGGGCTGAATTGCAGGGTAAATGCCAGAAAATCGCCGACGCTGTAAGCAGCTACTACGGCATAGGCCGTGTTCAGTGTGATGCCGCGTTCCTCCAGCGTATCAAGACTCAGCAATGTGGGGATGCAGTTGGCGGAGGTCACGACCAGACCGGTGATGGAGGCGGGCTCCAGCTGCAGCCGTGCGGCCAGCTTGGCCAGCGGTGCGGTCAACAGACGCTGTACAAAGGCGAAAAACGGCAGGATTCCGGCAAGAAACGCGCCGATACTGCATATAACCGGGTAGATTTCCGCCAAGGGGGTCAGCCCCTCCAGCAGCACAATACCGGTCGTTTCCTGCAAAACAGAGATGCAAAAGCCGAACAGGGTCAGACCGCGTACCGCCAGAGAGATGCCGTTGAAGATCGGACCGATCGCACTACTGCCGGATTTGAAAAGCAGCAGCAACAGGACCGCTACTGCCAGAACAGGCCAGGTGTTGTGCAGCAGAACCGACAGGGGGATGCCGCACAGCGCCCCGGTGAGCAGGCAGCCCACCGGCAGCACCAGAAAGCCGAGAAACAATCCGCGAACGGCAGCGGCTCGTTTGGTGCCTGTCAGCCGACCCAGCGCCAGCGGAATCGTACCGTTGATCGTGGAACCGAGAAAGGCCGCCACGATCAAACCGTTGTACAGCCCGGCGGACGGTTCCTGTGCGATTTGTGCGGCCAGCACGGCGCCGCCTGCATCGCAGCTCAAAAACAGTGAGGCAAACAGGGAAGGGTCACAGCCCACGGCGGAAAACACCGGCGTGATAACCGGGGCCAGGTGGGTCCCCAGCCACGGTGCCAATGCCATAAAGCCGGTCATGAGCAGCAGCAGATCCACCACGGCGGCGAAGCCCTGCCGGAAGGCACTGCCCAACCCCAGCCGATCACCCAGCAATGTGTCCGCAGCACCCAGACAGAAAAATACAGCAGATATCCACGCCATCGTTCTTACGCGCGACCCGGCGTGTCTTCACTGAAGGGGCTGTTGACATAGTTGGCGCTCTTGGAGGAAACAAACTTCTCCATCGCGCGCTGCAGCGGGTGCTTGTTCCAGCGGTCCAGATCATCCGTCAGCTGGCAGGCAGTCATCTGGAAGAAGGGCAGCCAGCACAGCGGGGTGATTTCCTCCGGCACATCCATAGGCACATACAAGACATTGTGCTCGTCCTTGTAATCGGCGCAGCGCGTCAGCAGGAAGGCGTTATCCGTCACGATTTTGGTACCCTCAAAGATGCGGTGGATGCGCTCCGTGCCCTCGCCGCCGTCGATCAGAAAAACACTGTAACGGGGGGTCATCTGGATGTTGGGACCGTGGATGTACTCCTCGACCTCGTAGACGGCGGTGGGGATGCTGACGGTCTCGCCGAATTTCAGCGCACCCTCGCTTGCGGTGCCAAGGTTGGCACCCACGCCGCAGACATAGGCGTTGGTCATGCCGGACAGCTGACGGTAATGCTCTTTAATAAAGGAAGGGGTCTGTGCCTGTACGGCGGCATTGATGTCTGCGGCCTTCAGCAGCTGCTGCTTGACAGCCTCGCCTTCGGCAGCGGTCTTGATGCCCAGACGGACAGCAGCCTCCACGGCGAACAGCATAAAGAAGAGTGCCAGCGTGGTGACGCCGCGGGTGACATAGGCGACCGTTTCGCGCCCGACACCGTAGTTGGCGACAACATCGCACACCTTGCCCAGATCGCTGTTGACATCGCCGGTCAGGCCAATGCAGCGGCGGCCCTTTGCCTCAATGACCTTGATGGCGTCCAGCGCGTTCAGGCTGTAGCCGCTTTGGCTGACGACAACGACCATATCGGTCTCGCTGAAATCATTCTCGCTGGATACAAAATGAAACGGGGTAACGATCTTGACCTCGCACTTCAGGTGGCGGCGGATAAACTGCCGCGCGCAGAGCGAACCGTTGGAGGAAGAACCGCACGCAACGATCCAGATGTTCTTGTAGCCGCCGCTTACATACTCATCCACAAGGGGCTTTGTCAGCGCGGCGCTGTCGGCGACATTGTTGCGGATAAACTCCGGGCAGTCGGCAATGTAGTCCAGCATAGTCTTTTTGTGTTCCATAAAGCAGTCTCCTTCACATTTTGTCTAAATTTTTAACGCTCACTTTGTGTAAAACGTTAAAATCTTCGGGAAGTCCCCGAACTCTATTGACATTATACCACAACTTTGGTATATTGTCATTACAATATTACAAAGATTTTAGAAAAAATTTCTGAAAATCAAGAAAAAATCTAAAAATCTTTGCAGCATATTACAAGGAGGAAAAACTTATGCCTGACATTTTGATGACAAGAATCGACAATCGCTTAGTACACGGGCAGGTCGGTGTGGCGTGGACCACCGCTTTACCGGGTGTCAACCTTATTGTTGTGGCAGATGATCTGGCTGCTGCTGACCCGCTGCAGCAAAGCCTGATGACCGCCACCGCGAAAAGCTCCGGCTGCGGCATCCGGTTCTTTACGCTGGACAAGACCATTGCAGTCATTCACAAGGCATCCGCCAGCCAGCACATCTTCCTGGTCGTGCGCAACCCGCAGAGCGCCCGTAAGCTGGTGGAGGGCGGCGTTCCCATTGATAAACTGTGCATCGGCAATATGCATGTCGGTCCCGGCAAGGAAGTGACCGGCGATGTGCACGTTTATATGGACGAGAAGGATAAGGACGACCTTCGTGCCATCCGTGCCAAGGGTGTGGATGTCTACATCCAGATCGCACCCGGCGACCACAAGCTGGACTTTGAAAAGTAACCCAAGGTTCCGGCTCTGCAGGCGGTCTGCAGAGCAAAAAATATATTTTATAAAGAGGAGAGAAAATCTATGCAAATCACACTCGTGCAAGGTTTGCTGATTGCGCTGCTCGTTTTTATCTGCGCGATTGACAAACACATGGAAACCTTTATGTGGTTCCGCCCGCTGGTCGTAGCGTTTTTCACGGGCATCATCCTCGGTGATGTACGCCTCGGCATGCAGGCAGGTGCCGTTGCGGAGCTTTCCTACCTGGGTCTGCTGACCGTTGGCGGCACCGTGCCGCCGGATCCCCTGTTTGCCGGTCTGATGACCACCGTGCTGGCGTACACCACCGGCTGCGATGTCAACACGGCGCTGGGTCTTGCCGTTCCGTTCGCACTGATCGGTCAGTGGATCAACACCGGCACCAACACCTTCTACGCCGGCTTCCTGCCGAAGGTTGACAAATGCGCTGCCGCCGGTGACGAAAAAGGCATTGCCAAAGTAATGTATACCGGCTGGATCCTGTATGCCGCCATGTTTGCCCTTGCCGCGTTCCTGTCCACCTACGCATTGCAGAGCGGTATTTCCGCTTTTGTGGCAGCCTTCCCGGAATGGCTTGTCCACGGCTTTGAAGTTGCCGGTGGTCTGATGCCGGCTGTCGGTCTTGCCCTGCTGCTGGTCGTTATGCTCAAGAAGGAAAACGCAGCCTATCTGCTTGCCGGTTTTGTCATTATGGTCATTACCAACTGCCAGAACATCCTGCCCATTGCTGTTATTGCGGGCTGCATCGCCTATGTCAATTTCACCCGCGATATGGAGACTGCCAAGCTGACGGCTGCATCCGCTGCAACTGCCGCCCAGGAAGGAGATTTTGAAGATGGCATCTAACAAAATTACCAAAAAAGACCTCAACGAAATGGCCGTCCGCTCTATGGCGGAACAGTGCTGCTTCAGCTTTGAGCGTATGCAGGCCGTAGGCTTCTGCTACGGCATGACCAAGTGCTTCCGCAAGATCCACGGCGACAACAACGAGGAAATGGCCGCCGCGCTGAAAAACAACCTCGACTTCATCAACACCGAGCCGCACATGGCTGCTATCCTGCAGGGTCTGATCGTCTCCATGGAGGAGGCCGGTCAGGATCGCACAATGATCCACAGCCTGAAAACCGGTCTGTTCGGACCTCTGGCAGGTTTGGGCGACGCCATCTGGTGGTACACCGCCATGCCCATCATTGCCTCCATCTGCTGCTCTCTGGCAACGCAGAACAATGTTCTGGGCCCCATCTTCTACATTCTGTTCTGGGCACTGACCGCTATCTTCAGCCGCATCTGGTTCGTGCGTCTGGGCTATAATGCCGGTGTCAACTCCATCAAGTTTATCGGTGATAACGCCGCTTATATCAGCAAGGCTGCCGGTATTCTGGGCGTTATGGTCGTTGGCGGATTGATCCCCAGCTATGTATCCTTTGCTTTCCCCGAAACGCTTGTCATCTCCAGCGTTTCCGTGCAGGGCATCTTTGACTCCATCATGCCCAACATTCTGCCGCTGGGCTTTGTGTTCCTGCTCTACTGGCTGTTCAAGAAGAAAAATGTCAACACCATGAAGCTGATCCTGTTGGTCATTGCTTTGTCGGTTGTACTGTCCTTCCTGGGCATTATGTAAGGTTATCTGCGGCGGCTCGCGCCGGTTCAGCATTCCCCCGCGAGCCGCATTTTTTGCAAGCCATATTGTCATGACAAAATTACAAATGGAGGCTATTGTACCCATGAGCATGGTAAACTTTGACGAAAATCAGATCATTGCCAACGGCGCCAAGATCTACGACCAGCGCGCAAAGATCGAGTCAATCGCGGATTCGATTGTGGATAACGGGTTTGACCTGCTGCTGTTCACCAGCAGCGGCGGTTCTCAGGCGATGCTGGATCCGTTCGCCTTCTATATCCGCCATATGTCCCGCCTGCCGGTCGAAAATGTCCTGTCCGCCAACCTGATGACCGGTGACTGCAACCGCATCACCGATAAGACCGTGGCGTTCCTGACCTCGAAGTCCGGCGATACCGCCGAGACCGTAAAGGCAGCCAACTGGCTGAAAGAGCAGGGCGTGCGCCTGTTTGCCGCCGTCGGCAAGGAAAACTCCACGCTGGAATCCATCTGCGATGACACCATCGTCTACGGCGAGGGCCGCCCGCAGGAGCTGGTGTTCTACCTCCTGATCGGTCGCATCCTGTACCGCAGCGGAAACTTTGATGCCTACCCCCGCTTTGCGGATGAGCTGAAGAACCTTGCCTTTGCGCTGGCACAGGTACGCAAGCAGGCGGATGCCAAGTGCCTGAAATATGCGCAGGATTACTGCAAGGAACCGTATAACATCTGGATCGGCAGCGGCGATCTGTGGCCTACTGCGTACAGTTACAGCATGTGCGTGCTGGAGGAAAGCCAGTGGATCCGCACCAAGAGCGTTTCCAGCCCGGAATTCTTCCACGGCACACTGGAGCTGCTGGAGGACGATGTCTGCACCACGCTGCTGCTGACCGAGGGACCCACCCGTGCACAGGACGAGCGCGTAAAGGCGTTTGCCGCCCGCCATACCAAAAAGCTGACCTGCTTTGACACGAAGGAGTATGCACTGCCCGGCATCAGCGATGAGTTCCGCCAGCTGCTCAGCCCCGTTGTCATGGCGGCTGTTCTGCAGCGCATCAGCAAGAACATTGAGGTCATCACGGATCATTCTCTGGATATCCGCCGCTATTACAGAAAAGAGAGCTATTGAGTATGAAACTGATTGCATTAGGGGATAACGTAATAGACTATTACCACAATACACAGGAGTGCTTCCCCGGCGGCAATGCGGTAAACGTTGCAGTTCATGCTGCGCGGCTGGGGGCACAGGCCGAGTATCTCGGCTCCCTCGGCGATGACGATATGGCACATATTGTGGAGAAAGCACTCCGGGAAAACGGCGTGGACATCAGCCATTGCCCCGTTTTGCAAGGGCGCACCACCAAGGTGTGCAGCTATGATGTGGTCAACGGGGAGCGCAGCTTTATCGAGGTCATCACCGGGGAAAGCTGGACCGGCCCGCTGCAGATCGGTGCGCAGGAGCTGGACGAGCTGAAAACCGCCGATCTGATCGTCAGCAGCTGCAACGCCAAAATGCCCGAACAGATGGCGGCTGTGCAGGCGCTTCCCGCTGTGTTCGCCTATGACTTCGGCGAAAAGGAAAAGTACCGCACCGATGCCTACTATGACGAGGTTTGCCACGGCATAGATCTGGCGATGCTTTCCTGCAAACTGATGGACAGGGCTGCTTTTGCGGAATTGTGCGCGCCGCTGCATCGTCGCGGCGTAGTGCATGTGCTGGCTACAATGGGCGCAGCCGGGCAAATGTTGTCCGTACAAGGGAAAATTGTGGAAAAGACTACCCAAATGGTAGAGGCAAGTGATACAATGGGGGCAGGAGATTCTTTCCTTGCCGCCTTCCTCTGCTCGCTGTATACTGCGGGGTGGCAAAAAGCAAAGCCCATGCCGGAGCAGGCGCTTCTGGCAGCACTGGCTGCCGGGCAGCAGGTCTCGGCACGCAACTGTATGGCACAGGGCGGCTTTGGCTGTAAAGCGGAAATCTCCCGGGGCAGCATTGAATAACAAAAAGAAGATTTCCTATTATGATCGAACTGAACGGAATACAGCTTGACAAAACCAGCGCAGTCCCTCTGTACGAGCAGCTGCGTAAGGCATTGCTGGAGGCTATCACCAGCGGGAAACTGTCGGCAGGGACAAAATTGCCGACGGAGGAGGAGCTGTGCGCCCAGTTCGGCATTTCACGCCCCGTTGCGCGGCAGGCTTATAATATGCTGATCGAAGAAGGCTTTGTGGAACGCATGCGGGGCCGCGGTACTTTTGTGCGCAGCCCCGATACCCGCGGCCGCTTCCTGAACAAGCAGCTGAGCTTTGCCGCCGAGATGGGGGTTTTGAACCTGGAACACCGTACCGAGGTGCTGCGTGCAGAGTGGGTAAGTTATACCACGGAACTGTTTGCACGGCTCAAGCTCGAACGTGGGGACCGCTGCTATCATCTTGTGCGTATGCGCTATGTCAGCGGAAAGCCCTTTGTTCTCGTGGAAAACTATGTGCCGGAATCTGTGTTTCCCGGCATTGATGCCTACAACTTTGCCCAGCGCTCGCTGTACGATGTCTTTGAAACCGTCTATCACGAGAAGATCGTTAAATCGCGCCGTGTGCTGATGGCGCAGACCGCCAACATCGAGTTTGCCAACCTGTTCGGCGTACACCGCGGTTCCCCCGTGCTGTATGTCGAAAACGTGGTCATGGACCAAAATGACCGTCCGATCGACCTCAGTAAAGAGTATCTGGACGGCGTTACCCAGAAATTTGAATTTGAAGTTGTCAACCAATAAGCCGGGTCTGTGCGCCCGGTCTTGCTAAAGGAGTATAGTTTGCTATGGTAGGTGTAGTTGTGACCGGGCATGGCGGCTTTGCCGCCGGTATGGCTGCCAATGTAAAAATGCTGGCAGGCAGTGATGCGGAACTAAAGGCCGTGGATTTTGCCGACGGCATGGATGTGGAAGTGTTTGAAAAGCAGCTGGCAGAGGCAATCGACAGCTATGCAGACTGCGAGGCTGTTCTGGTGCTGGCAGACATTGCCGGCGGTACGCCGTACAACCGCGCAGCGGGGCTTTCGATGACCCGCCCCAAGGTGCGTGTGATCTCCGGGTTGAACAGCAGTATGCTGATGGATCTGTGCATGCGCAACATCACCGGTGACGAATGCCCCGATGTGGATGCACTGGCTGCCGACATTATGCAGACCGGGCACGAAAACATCGGCAAGTTTGTGCTGGAGGTTCCCGCCCAGCCGCAGGAGGACGAGGACGGTATCTGAAGGGAGAAACGCCATGAAGCCGATCAAGGCAGTCATCTTTGATATGGACGGCGTGCTGATCGACAGTGAACCGGTCTACCTGCACCATCAGTATACGCACCTGAAACCGTCCTACCCGTGGATCACCCTGGAAAGCATGTACCCGTTGGTGGGCATTTCCGGGCAGGAATATATGCCCTTTATGGCAAAACTCTGCCGCCGCACCGACGATGCCGCGTTCCGGCAGGAAATGGACGCCATGAACGCCGGCTGCCGGGTGTATTACCCGGACATTCTGCGCAAGGAGGTTCGCCCGCTGCTGCATGAATTAAAGCAGATGGGACTGCAGGTAGCCCTTGCAAGCAGCAGCAGCCGGGAATGTATTGAGCAGGTCCTGACACAGTGCAAAATCCGGGAGTTGTTTGACTGTATCGTCAGCGGACACGAATTTACCCGCAGCAAGCCGGATCCTGAAATTTACCGTTTCACCATGGACAAGCTGGGGCGCAAGCCGGAGGAATGTCTGATTGTGGAGGACTCCACCTACGGTGTGCAGGCAGGTACGGCGGCGGGCGGCGTTGTGGCTGCCCTGCGTGACGAAAGATTCCCGTTTGACCAGCGTGCGGCGCAGCTGCATATCGACAGCCTTGCCGAGCTGCCTGCGCTGGCGGCGTGCGGCGGGAAAAGGATACGCGCAGCCTTCTTTGATGTGGACGGCACCCTGATTACCGTGGGCGGGCATCGGATGCCGCCCAGTGTAGCCCCGGCACTGCAGGCTTTACAGCGCAGCGGTGTGCAGGTGTTTCTGTGTACCGGCCGCCATGCGCTGGAAATCGCGGAAGAAAACATGCTGCCCGGAATCACGGTTGACGGTGCTGTTTATATGAACGGTCAGCTCTGCGAGCTGCAGGGGCAGATCGTGCGGGAAACGCCCATTCCTGCCGGGGACCTGTCGGCATTGAAGCAGTTTTTACAAAAAAAGAACTGCAGCTGCATTTTTCTTGAAAAAGACAGGATGTACGCCAACTGCGTGGACGCCCGCATGGAGGTCGAGCAGGCAAAAATCGGCACCGCCGTGCCGGCTGTGCGTGACATCTCCGATTTGGAAAACCGCCGCATATATCAGGTCATCCCCTTCGTGAACGAGGAGGAAGAAGAAGAACTGCTGCGGCAGATGCCCCATTGCCGGACAAAGCGCTGGGGAGATGCCGTGGTGGATCTGATGAGCCGAACCGGCGGCAAGGAAAACGGTATCCGCGCCCTGTGTGCGGCAATCGGTATCACCACGGAGGAAACCATTGCCTTTGGAGATGCCGACAACGATCTGGAAATGCTGCAGCTGGCCGGTATCGGTGTGGCTATGGGCAATGCTCTGCCGCAGGTGCGCGCCTGTGCCGATATGGTCACAGACACCGTGGAAAATGATGGCATCGCCCATGCACTTCAAAAATTAAAACTGATTGGATAAATCATAAAACGAGGAGCGCTTTCCCGCACGAAAGTCTCCTCGTTTTCCAAAAGGGGCATTGTTCTATGATGAAAGAAAAAACGCAGACCCTGGTAACGGATCAGCTGTATAACTTGGTTGCGGGGTTTCTGTACGCCCTGAGCATCTGTTATTTTGCCAAGGGCGCGGACTTTGCACCCGGCGGGCTGTCGGGTCTTGCCTTGCTGGGCAACTATCTGTGGGGGTTCCCCATCGGCATCACAACGCTGGTGCTGAATGTGCCCCTGGTTCTGCTTGGCTTCCGCTTTGTGGGACGCGCCTTTCTGGGAAAAACCGTTATCAGTATGCTGTGGTGTACCTTTTTTCAGGATGTTGTCTTTGCAGACCAGCCCGGCTACGGCGGCGATCCGTTGCTGGCGGCCCTGTTTGCGGGTATCACATGGGGCGGCGCGTTGGCGCTTTTGTATATGCGGGGATCGTCCAGCGGCGGCACCGATTTCTTGACGATGTCGATCAAGGTGCTGCGCCCGCATCTGTCGGTCGGTGTTGTGACCGGTGCGATAGACCTTGTGGTCATCCTGTTAGGTTGGCCTGTGTTTGGTTCTGTCGATGCCGTTTTGTACGGTCTTGTCACAACGGCGGTTACCTCGCTGGTTATCGACAAAATTATGTACGGCAGCAATGCCGGCAAAATGCTGACGATCATCACTACCAAGGGGCAGGAAATTGCGGACGAAATTTCCCGCCAATGCGAGCGCGGCTCAACGATGGTCAAAGCGGTGGGCACATACACCGGTACGGAACGGCAGATGCTGCTCTGCGTCTGTGCCAGACCGCAGGTCTACCGCATCCGGATGGCCGCCTACCGCATCGACCCCGGCTGCATGGTCATGGTGACGGAAACCGGCGAGGTTTACGGTGAGGGCTTCGTTGACCCCGGTAAAACAGCATCGTTTTTGTAAAGACTGTTGCCGCACACGAAAAGAAAGGAAGGCTTTGTTATGATTCCTATTACGCCTGCCGAATTGGCAGCTTATTTTGACCATACCCAGCTGCGCGCCTATGCGCAGCGCGGGGATTTTGAAAAGCTCTGCGCAGAGGCTCGCGAGTACGGCTTTGCCATGGTGGCGATCAATCCGGCTCCCGTTTCCCTGTGCAAGGATCTGCTGGCGGGAACATCGGTCCATGTGGGCGCGGCGGTTGGTTTCCCCCTGGGGCAGAGTACGCCCCAGGTCAAGAAATACGAAACCGTAGATGCGATTGCCAATGGCGCGGATGAGATCGATTATGTTATCAATATTACGCAGTTGAAAGAGAAGAACTACGATTTTATTGAGCATGAGATGGCCGGCATCGTAGAAGAATGTCGCGGTGCAGGGGTGATCTCGAAAGTGATTTTTGAGAACTGCTACCTGACCGAGGAGGAAAAGCGTGCACTGTGCTCCATCGCGCGGGAGGTCCGCCCGGATTTCATAAAGACGTCCACGGGCTTTGGCACCGGCGGCGCAACCTTTGAAGATGTGGCGCTGATGAAAAAATGCGTCGGCGACGAGGTAAAGATCAAGGCGGCCGGCGGCATCCGCACTTTGGATACCGCTTTGCGCATGATCGAGCTGGGCGTATCCCGTATCGGCTCCACAGCCAGCGTAAGCATTGTAGAAGAACTGAAACACAGGTTATAAAAGCGCCGGGGATGGCCGGAACGGTCTGAACTGCAGAAAGCAAATAAGCACCACTAAGTTTAACTTGGTGGTGCTTATTGTTTTATTGACTTTCTTTTTTGGCTTTATAACATTCTGTAATGTAATCCAGCAGCGCCATATTTTTCAGGCGATAGGTCGCTTCCTCTATAGAGCCTGCAGTATCTTCCAGATACAACCAGCTTTCACCTTCAGGTATAGAACTTTCGTCCATACGTCTGTCCAAAATTTCTTTCCATAGCTCACGTTTTTCTTTAATTTCTGCGCCCATTTCTCTAGGAACCGCATAACGGCTGCATAGAAAGCGTTCTGCTGTCAAATTAACACCATCATCCCAAGTGATTTTGTCCAGCAGTTGCTTAACTGTATGGAGCGTATCTGCTGCGGTTTTCGAAAATTCATTTTTGGGGAATTTCAAGCTGACGCTTCCGTCAACCTCGACGATTTCCATACTGCCAAATTGCAGCTGCATATTCAGCAGCAACGTGGCAATTCCCTCCGGGGTGCAGGTGTCGATAGGAAACAGCATTTGCATCGGAACATCTAACGCTTGTGCGATTTTTTCCAAATTCTCCTGTCGGGGCATTTTCAGACCATATTCATAATGCCGCCACAGGGTCGCATTGATGCAGGTCAGCACAATGAATAATCTTTGTCAATGATTTCAACTCCTGTCTGCAAGAACATTGGGCGGGAACTTATCGCTATGATCTTGTTTTGATTATACTGTATTTTAACTGTAAAATCTACTATATAATGCAAAAAAGGCACTTGCTTTGCAGCAGTGGCTCGATTTATAGAGCATTTTTTGTTGGCAAAACGAATTTAGGCGGACTTCTCCGGAAAACAGCCATGCTGTTTGTGCCTGCTCCTTAATGAGTTCTGCACAGGAAAAGCCCGTAAACGAGCGATTTTTCTTCGTTCTGCAACACGAGCTCTAATTGCAGTGTGAATCAGAACTGATTCATTTTTTCGAGTCAAGATTTTTGGATGAATCAGAAGTGATTCACTCTGGAGATCATATACGAATTTGTGCGGGTATCGGGTTTGTTTGTCATCGTTTTGGTGGCAGACATGTTTTGCTAGCATAGCGTTTGGATATCCACAAACGCATTTCTGGGGTGTTCCCCAGACCCCCTCGCTGCTCTTGTGTGACGATAGTGACGCAGATGACGCTAATGACGCTGTTTTTAGGATATCCCTTTACCATATCCCAGATTCTGCGTCATTAGCGTCATCTGCGTCATTC
>ERZ824473.2576-NODE-2576-length-20741-cov-5.118389_pt1 | contig 20741 bp, 18 predicted proteins | sample MGYA00519874_ERZ824473 | MGnify/ENA primary metagenome ERZ824473 (study PRJEB31778, sample SAMEA3449151) | human gut metagenome | biome: human gut; feature: human-associated habitat; material: faeces | place: United Kingdom | collected 2010/2012 ... | reverse complement strand
TCAAGACCATCGACTTCATGACCGCAGAGTCCGCTGAGATTCCGTATGAGGTACTCAATAAAGTTATGAGCCGTATCATTAATGAAGTTAAAGGCGTAAACCGCGTATTCTACGATCTGACCAGCAAGCCGCCGGGAACGATTGAGTTTGAATAAATCGAGTGTTCTTTCGCACTCCCTTTTGACACAATTTTACTAATCCTGCCTGACAAAACTACACCGTGCCAAAAGCCCTAAAAGGAGTCCCAAAAAGAAAACCCAAAAGAAACTAAAACCTTGTCTCAGGGGAGAAATCCCTTGAAGCAAGGTTTTTTTATATCCAAAAAAGAACATAAAAGAAACCTTAAAAAGCCGCATAAATGGCAGGTTCAGGCCATTTGCGGAGAAGAAAAAAGCCAGCCACCCAAAGGAATATCAATAAAGATGTTCAAAAAGAAAACAGGAGGTAAAAGAGTTAACTGCTTCTTATATATAGTCCACAGAGCACCTGAAAAAATGTCAAAGATGTTTGCAAAAAAAGTGTCAAAAGAGGGTGCGAAAGGACATAGAGAAAAAAGAAAAGGACGTTTTTGGGATGTGCTTTTGGGGAAGAGACTTTTGGAAAATGCCGGATTTAAGCCATTTGCGGTCTTCCTAAAATAATTTTTGGGAAAGGTAAATGACAATAAAATCATTTCTGGGAACAACAAAACTGATTTTGGGAACGTTTTTGGGAAAAAGAAAGGTGGATTATCGGAATGCTTAAGAAGAATTACAAAGGGAGATGTCAGAAGATAAAATTGAAAAAGAGTCAGGATGTGGTCAGGACATACAGTGATATCCAGGCAGCCTATGCACAGAAACTGGAAGAAGAGAATGAGATAAAGGAGTTTCAATGCAATGTCGCTCTTGCCGGGCTGGAGATTGGGGACTATACCTCTGATTTTGTATGCGTAAAGGCAGACGGGGATTTGATGGTCAGGGAATGCGTAGAGCGAAAACATCTGATGAAACCCATGACAGTAAAACTGCTGGATGCGTCAAGAGAGTATTGGAAAAGAAATGGAGTGATAGATTGGGGGCTGGTCATTAATGCTGAAAAATAAGTTATACAGACAGGAAGATACGGTTTTCAGGATACTGGAAGAAAAAGAAGAAAGAGTACTGGTGATTGACTGTGTGAAAAAGTCACTGCCAAAGTGGATAAGTTGTGCTGAGATGACACAGGATGTGGAAATCTCAGAAGAAGAATTCCTGCAGGAAATGGGAATGGAGTTTTCTGAAAATCTGTCTGCATCGGCAAGGAGAGTGATGCGTGAAAGGTTTACTGTGATTGCAGGGATTCTTCCATATGTGAGTGAGAAAAGGAAGAGAAGTGTTTTGATTTCAGCGGCTGCGAAACAGTATCAGATGAGTTTGAATACCGTAAAAAGTTATCTGGGGGCATATCTTGTTTATCAGGACATCCTGGCATTAGCACCAAAGGAGAAGAAAACAGAAAGAGAACTGACACCGGATGAAAAAAATATGAGATGGGCATTGAACAAATATTACTACAGAAGAGAGAGACAGAGCATTTCCACTGCTTATACCCTGATGCTGCAGGAAAGATACTGCGACAGGGAAGGGAAACTTCTGGAAAAATACCCGTCCATTTATCAATTCCGTTACTTTTTCAAGAAGACCAGGAAACAGCAGAAGTATTATATTTCCAGAAATGGCCTGAAAGAATATCAGAGGAACCACAGACCACTTCTGGGGGATGGCGTGCAGGAATTTTCTTCGGCCGGTGTAGGGATGCTGGATGCAACGATATGTGATATTTATTTGGTAGATGAGACAGGACATCTGGCAGGAAGACCGGTTCTTATTGCCTGTATAGATGCATATAGTTCGTTCTGTTACGGCTATAGTCTGTTATGGGAAGGCGGCGTATATTCGCTGAGAAATCTGATGCTGAATGTGATTACAGACAAGGTTGTGTGGTGCAGGAAATTTGGAATCCTGATAGACCGGGAACAGTGGGACTGTGATATGTTGCCGGGAACTATGATAACAGATATGGGAGCAGAGTATACTTCCGGAAATTTTGAGCAGATAACAGAACTGGGAGTGACGTTGCAGAACCTTCCTGCATATCGTCCAGAACTGAAAGGGCCGGTAGAAAAATTCTTTGACCTAATACAGACAGAATTTAAGAAGTATCTGAAAGGGAAGGGTGTGATAGAACCTGATTACAGGGAACGTGGGGCACATGATTACCGAAAAGATGCCTGCCTGACTATACAGGATTTTGAGATGGTGATTCTCCGATGTATTTTATATTACAATTCACAGAGGGTTTTGGGGAATTTTCCTTATACAGAAGAGATGATGCGGGAAGGAATCCAGCCGTTTGCCTCGTCCGTCTTTGCATGGGGCAGAAAGCAGCCGGGAGCAAATCTAATTCCGGTTTCCAGGGAAGACCTGGTATTGACGCTTCTTCCAAGGACGACAGGACGCTTTACACGTTCAGGGCTGAAAGTACAGGGCTTGAGATACCAGGCGCAGGGATATACAGAGCGATACCTGACGGGCGGGGATGCTGTAGTTGCATTTAATCCAGAGGATGTAACCAGGATATGGTTATTGGAAAATGGGGAGTATCAGGTATTTGAACTGATAGAAAGCCGGTTCAGGGGAAAGGACTATATGCAGGTGGAAGCATTAAAGTCTGAGTGCGATGAACTGATAAAAAGTGCTGCCGTCAGTAATCAGCAGGCAAGGATTGACCTGGCGCGGCATATACAGAGTATTGCCGGGAAATCAATAAAATCAAAGGATACGAAGATAAAAGATATCCGGAAAACACGACAGAGAGAACAGAGGAAACGGCATATTGATTTCGTGAAGGGAGAACGCATCAATGAGTGATATAAAAGAGATAATGCCTGAAATGCTGACAGGAGAAAAACTGATGGAACGGCTGGGAGAATATCCATTCTACTCTTCGGAGATAAGGAGAAAAGACAGCACGGAACGGTTAATGTCCTTGTCAGACATTTATGATATTTATATTCCATCCCAGATGTCCGTGGAAATCTACCATAAACTCTATATGGGGATGTTTCGGTCTTTGCAGAAAAAAGAATCCATACAGGCGGTCCGTCAGCAGTATGAGAATGGAAAAGGCATCCGGGGAAGAAGGTACCAGGGAATCCTGGGCGGTTCTGATTCCTTTACAATTATAGGACAGTCCGGAATCGGGAAGAGTTCAGCAGTATTTCGTGCAATCAGCCTGATAACAGAACAGGAAGTGATAGAAATAAAAAAGCCTTACTGTAAGATTGCACCTTGTATTGTAGTGCAGTGTCCGTTTGATTCCTCAGTAAAAGGGCTGATGCTTGAAATATTGAGAAAGGTAGATGAGGTATTGGACAGCGGATATTATAAAAGTGCAGTAAAAGCAAGGGCGACTACAGATATGCTTATCGGGAGTGTAAGCCAGGTTGCTTTAAATCATATCGGGCTTCTTGTAGTAGATGAAATCCAAAATGTCGCTAACAGCCGGAATGGGAAATCTCTGGTAGGGATGCTGACACAGTTAATCAATAATTCCGGTATCAGTATCTGCATGGTTGGCACTCCGGAGAGCATCCCATTCTTTGAACAGGCAATGCAACTTGCCCGCCGTTCGCTGGGGCTGCAATATAGCCCGCTGGAATTTGGGGAAGAGTTCTGCAAAATCTGTGAGCGTATCTGGGATTATCAGTATACCAGAGAACGCCTGGAGTTGACAGACGGAATCAGAGAATGGCTGTATGAACATTGTGGAGGGAATATTTCCATACTGGTCTCCATCTTCCATGATGCACAGGAAACGGTAATCCTGGATGGACGGGACAGACTGGACTTTGCAGCATTGGACGAGGCGTACCAAAAGAGGATGTCAATGCTGCATGAGTATCTGGAGCATTCTATCAGGAAGAGAAAACAGTGTTCACCAAGGAAGAAAAAGGATTCTGCCTGCGACAGATACAGACGGGAGGACCAGCAGGAGACAGAGGCAGGAGAAAGCAGCCTGGCAGAGATGGTGAAGAAAACAAAAGCAGAAAATCTGGATATTGTAGAAGTTTTAAAGAGACATCTGACAGTGGAAGAGGTGAGCGTATGATTGTATTTTTTCCTGAGTTATACTGGGATGAACTGATATATAGTTGGATTGCCAGGTATTATGTGAAATCAGGGCATCTGACATTAACTTATGCACTGAAAGACCTGTACATACATCATTATACGAAACCGGATATAGAGTTCCTGAATGAGTTGAGGCCAGATGCGTTGGAGGTGATGGAGAAACATTGCGGTCTGGAACGGCTGATTAAAGAACATACCATGTTTGCATCTTATGGCAGGTTTCTCCCAAAAGAACGAAGACAGAAGGCATATGAGGCGTTGCTTGCAATGCATGGAAATTTTAATAACCTGCTGGCTGTTCCGAAGAATCAGAGGGGGACAGGAAGATATTTGAAATATTGTCCGGCCTGTGCAAAAGAAGACAGGGAGAAATATGGAGAGGCATACTGGCACAGGGTGCACCAGATACAGGGAATCCGGATATGTCCCCAGCATAGATGTTATCTGATGGAAAGCGGCATATCCATGGAACGGAAAGCATCACCGGGTCTGTGGGATGCACAGTCCACGATTCCGGAACAGGAAGAAGTAAAGTTATGTAATGAAGAAATAAAACTTGCCCTTACGAAATATGCCTGTCAGGTTTTTGATAGCGGGATAGATTTGGAAGGGAAAATATCAGCAGCGGATTTCTTAAAGTGGAGACTGCGGAAATATGCAAGGACAGATTCTGGTGCGAGTATAAGCCTGGAGAATCTGTATGAAGATTACAAAAGGTTTTATGCAGAAGAGAATATTATGAGCAAAGTACGGATGCAGAAAATCCTGAGCGGTTCAAGATGGAATTTCACTGATATCTGCCAGTTGGCAATGTTCGCAGGAATTCCAGCATCAGAATTAACAAAGATTCCCATAGAATCAGTCCGGATATTCCGAAACCCTGTATATGTGCAGGTAGCAGAAGAATTACAGATAGACTATAAATTGGTGCAGCGTGTCGGTGATGCTGTGCTGAAACACTATGAAAGCAGGGAAAGGGTACAGAGAAGGAAGAGAAGAACCGTCTGGGAGCAAATGGATGAAGAACTATTGCCGAATGTGCAGGCAGTCGTAAAAAAGATGTATAACACCGGGCAGGAACGACCACGACGGATAACAGTTTCAGCAGTAAGAAAAGAGATGGGACTTCCAGATAAGCGATTTGACAAACTGCCAAAGTGTAAAGCAGAGATTCTGAAACATCAGGAACCACAGAAAGAATACTGGGCGAGAGAGATTGTATGGGCAGTCGAAAAACTGATAAGAGAAAAGCAGGTTGTAAACTGGCGGCATGTCAGGGAGTTAACGAATATGAGAAAAATAGATTTTCAGAATTGTAAAATATATCTGAGAAAATATGTAGAGGAAAGAGAGGCGGTGATGATAGAAAATATAATATGAGAAAATATCATACCCCCTCAACCTTCCCCACCCTCCACGCCATCCCCTGCGTCAGTCTGTGGAATCCTTGTACGAACTCGTACGCGCGAACGTTAGAAAAGTGGACGGAAACGGCTCCCCGCTCAAAAATGCTGTGTTTGGGGTTTGGGATGACCCTAAATGTGATGAGAGTGGGAAGAAAGTGCTGGAATATCTCACCACCGGAGATGACGGGCTCAGTCAGGCGGGGAGCTAAAAAATAAAAAAAATATGATGGAGGAGGAGGGGGGATATATAAAAATCAGCGTTCTCTTGCGAGAACGCTGATTTTTATATTATTCGTAATCTGAGAACTCAACTTCCACAGTATCGTCAATTGAATTACCTGGTTCAATAGTTGTTACGTCTACATCATCGTGCACATTTTCGTTTTCATTACTAAATACATTATCTGTGCTTGATGTTGTATCATTGCAGTTATCTGCTCCGTCGGAGAAGGTTTCATCTACATCATCAATGCCTACGGACTGGCTATACAAAAACGATGATGTAACTTTTGAATTTTCAGACCAAACCGCTTTTGCTGTTTGACTCTGATTCATACAGAAACCATCAACAGGAACCTTACTTGCCTGAATTCCTTTGTAAAATGGCAAATAGCCTCCAAATGCAAATCCTTCTTTAGCCGGAACCGGAAGGTCTTTAACCTCAATGCTCATCCCCTTCGGCACATTCATCTCAAACTTCTCCACCCCGCCCTTGCTCGGGAAGGTGCCGCCGTTTGCGTCAACAGTTAACGTGCATTTTTCGTCTGGTCCGCTGGAGAAGTCCTGCACCCAGTATCCGGTGCCGTTCTTGCCTTTGTAGTAGCCTACGCCGATGTGGGTAGCCCTGTCGTCTAAGATAGATGCTGCGTGTCCTGGACTGTCCATCCATGCTTTAACAACCGCCTCTGGTTTTGTAAATCCTGCTCCAATATTTTCACCACAAGGATTTCCTACGCCTGCTTCATATGCTGCGGTTCCGATGTCACTTCCATCAGGTCTTTCGTGAGCATATTTGATTTCCAGTTCCTTCGCCCTGGTCATTGCTGCCTGCTGAAGTTTTGCATGGTATTTCAGGTCGGCTTTTCCGTTTTTTCGTCTCTCAATATTCGTCAGTCTGATGACTTCCTTAGCCATCTTCTCAGCATTTGCCGCAATCTCTTCCGGTGAAGGGGTAGGAGTAACGGTTGGTGTTGGCTTCGGAGTTGATGTCGGTTTTGGAGACGGCTTTGGTGTTTCTGTCGGCTGCGGCTTTTTGGTTGGCTGCGGCGTTGGTGTAGCGTCCGGGTCTTCAGGAGTTGTAACGCTCCAGCCTTTCGTATTATATCCGCCCCATTTTTTTGAAGCGCTGTTGTATGCCCTTATAGTGTATAAGTACTTACATGAAGCCTTCAGCGGGTAAGCGGAAGAGGATTCGTGGATGTAAAACTGTGTATTGCTGCCTACGGTAGCAATCTTAACCCAGTTCTTAGCCCCGGATTCTTTATAATAGATGCAATACGATGTTGCATTTTCTACACCTTCCCAGTCAATGATGACTTCGCTGTCGGTTGTTGCGCTTACATAACATAACTTGACTGTTCCCGGCACTTTCGCTGCCGGTTTTTTCGGAACAGACACGCTCCAGCCCTTCGTATTGTAAGAACCCCATTTGTTGAAGTTTCCGTTGTATGCCTTGACCGTATACACATATTTCTTGCCAGGCTTTAATGGAAAGGACTTGGATGAGCGATGTTTGAAACTGGTATAACGTCCGCTGACGGAGTCAATCTTGCGCCAGTTCCTTGCGCCTGCTTCCTTGTAATACACATGATAGGAAGTAGCGTTTTTTGCCTTACTCCAGTTCACCTGCACTTCCTGGTAACTGTTTGCTTTTACTTTGGTAACGTTGACCTTGCCAGGGATAGCCGGGATTGTGACAGTTTTGCCATTTCTGTCGTAGGAGCCCCATTTCCGGCCGTAACGGTTATATGCCCTTACGGTATACACATATTTCTTGCCTTCAGTTAATGGATATTTCCTGCTGGAAGTGTGGGTGTATTTGGTACCTTTGACGTTGGCAAGGGTTTTCCACTTGCCGCCTGCCTGTTTGTAGTACACGCGGTAGGAAGTAGCGTTTTTGGCTTTCTTCCAGGTGACGGTCACCTTGTTGCTGCCGGATACCTTGGCGGTAATGCTGCTGACATAGCCTGGCTGCTGACCGGATGCGGCCTGTGCTGCTGTGGCTGGCAGGAAAAGCATTAGGGCGAGTGTCAGCAGGCAGAGAAGATATTTTCTGGTTTTCTTCATATAGGTTCTCCTTCCTTTATTCTAGTACATATAGGTCTGGTTCAATTTTACTATATCGCGGGATGGAATGCAAAGGGAATCTGCGGCGGGGAGAAGAATTGTTGCAGAAGATAGCGGGAGTCGGACTGCCGGGAGATATATGAGATTACGTACATCGTAGGGATGATTTCCGTAGAGGCAGGACTTCTTACAGATTTACAGAAAATATAGGGTAAGAGAACCCTGTGGATATAAACGATGATGATATTTTGAGGTAATTGAAAGAAGAGAACTTCTGGGGATAGAGATACCCTGTTTTTTTCTGTAAACTTGTAAGAAATGATAAGATATTATTATCAGATACTCTGAGATGCAAATAAAAACAGGGTTTCCCGATGATAGGATGGATGGAGAACTTATGACAGGATTGAGTCAGAGGCTGTAATAATTGTAAGTGTATCGGCTGAACCGAAAGTGTATTGGCTGGAGTAAGGCTGTGTTTGCCTTATATGGAAAAAACAACAGGGGATTCACCCAGCCTTATGGCAACCTGTTCCGGGAATCTCCGTAAGGGTCCTCTGTAATCTTCTTCACTTGGGAGAGCAGATACTGAGCACGGCCAGTCACATAGAAGATGTGGTTTAGGGTATGTTCCGTCTTTTGTACAGCGTGGAGGAAGGCTGGCATGTCCAGGTGTTTATGTTTGCGGATATGGTCTGCTGTCTTGTCCCTGTACCGGCGGGTCCAGTCATCCTTTCTACGCAGGAACTGTTCCATACCAGGAGTGTCTTTGGGGAGATACTGGCAGATTTCTTCGTATCGGTGGATATAATACTGCATCTTGCGGTCGCAGGATGCCAGACGGGAGGAGAGGTCTTCCCATTCCTGTTCCAGTTGCTGGCAGGATTGCAGTTTCTGGTCGAATTCTGAAAGGCTGGAGAATCCTTCTTCTTCAAGGATTCTGTCCAGTCTCTGCTTACGGAATTGGATGTTCTCCTGTTCTGCCCGGATAGATTCCAGATACCTGTTCTTCATCAAAGGCGTTTCTGCCAGTTGCTTCTGTAAATGAGAGATTCTTTCCTGTGATTGGCAGTCTTTCTCCTGACATTTCTTCTGTGCGGTCTGTACACGCTGGATAGATTCTCTTGTCTGTTCTAATTCTTTCTGTATCTGTCCCTGCCTGTCGGACAGCGTATCCATGGAATACTGGGCAGACAGCAGCTCTGCTTCCAGCCTGCCAAACTGTTCTGCCAGTTCTTCGTAGAAGGAATCGCTTTTTTCTTTGATTTTTACTTCCAGGTCGTCCAGGGTCTTCCGTATGGCTTTGTTTGCCTGGTTCAGAGCCCTGATTTCCTCATTAATGCGGTATCGCTCGGATTTGGGATTTTTGGAGGCATAGGAGCCAAGATGGATGCCGGAGATGGTATCTGCTCCCTGTTCCTGATAGGATTGGCAGGTTATCCGTTCCGGGCGTCCGGCGCGTTCCAGTGCCTGGTTGACATGCTCTTCCCAGGATTTGCGATATGCGAAAACAGCATCCGGGGAATTCCAGTAATCTATCCTCTGGTCTCTTCTTCCATACGGTGTGGAACGTGGATTCTTGGAGACTCTGACCAGGTTTTCAATATAGGCTTCGGAAGGAGTCAGCCAGACTTTTCGTTTTCCCCTCCAATATTGATACTGCTTTTCCCAGCCATCTGCTTTTGCCTGTTTGAATTCGCCGGCAGTAAAAGCCCTGGTTTCTTCGCCTCTCTTGCAGAGATATTCTTTCTGGGCCTTTGCCATCCAGGTTCCATCCTGGTCCAGCGGTCGGACTGTCAGCAGGATATGGGCATGGGGATTGCGGAAAATGATGTCTTTTTCATCTGCTGCCCGGTTTCCGTTTTTATCTATTGGTACTTTGTTTTCGTCTGTTACAGGGGGACAATGTATATTTACATCGGCAACCATGCCGTCTGAAATAAAGGTGTCCTGGATGAATTCCTGAATAAGCCGGATGTTTTCTTCCATGGATAACTCGACTGGAAGGGCGACCTGGATTTCCCTGGCTAAGCGTGCACGGCTGCCTTTTTCTGTGTTTTCTACAGAGTTCCACAGAACAGCCCTGTCTTGAAATTCCCTGGGTGCATTTTCCGGAAGCAGGATTTCACTGTATTCTACCCACTTTTTCCGGGAGTAATCTTCGATATCTCCGGTATAAGTATTTTCTATTTTTGTTGCGGAGCGGTAAGCTGCGGCTGCAACTGCACTTCGTCCTTCGCTCCGTTTGATTATCTGCATACGCAATTCAAAAATTGCCATAGGCTATCACCACCATTTTTATTTTTTAATATGAAGAATCCTGCGGAAGATGAAAAGCACCACTGATTTTTATGTGGATTTATATTTGTCATATTGAAAATGATAAAGAAAATCCTTTATCAAATATTCATAAGGGGATGAAAAAAATGAGAGGAAACAAAACTACAGGGACGCAGGAAGAAAGAAGCCTGCGTGTCCTGATTCATTATCAGGGGTCTGCGTGGGCAGGAGATGCTATCCAGGATGATGGTATGCTGCTCGTCCTGTCCCCGGATGGAACACCGGAACGGCTGGCGGATGCGGTCATAAACTTTCCAATTTTAGATGGAAGAAGGGTACTGTTTATCCATGACCTGAAACCTTATAAGGGCGGAAAAAAAGAAAAAAAGATTCTGCTTGATACCATAGAAGCATTTGCAGAAAGCCGAGGATATCCGGTCGTCTTTATTGACACTGGGAGACAGAAAAAACGCTTCCTGAAAGAACAGGGATTTCATCAGATACCGGGTCAGATGCTGGCAGAAAAGAGGGTGATATGAACACAAAGATATGGAAATGGATAAACCGCATCTTTTCCAGCGGTATCTGGCTGCAGCCGTTTGCTATGGCAGGTCTGATTTGGTTTTTCAAAAATGTTCTGCAAGGGGATGTCTCCTATCTGTTGTTATTCGTCCTGTCTTTTCTTCCAACGGTATATGTATGGTCTGAAAACCAGAGACAGACGGTGGCAGGGAAGACAGAATTTGCCATTGAAGATATCTTCCATGACCGTCCAACCGAATTCTCAAGCCCGTTAAAGACGCAGGCAATGTATCCAAAGGTGGATGAAGGGCTGCTCTTTGATAAGCCGCAAGGGATTGTGTTTGGAAAGACAGAAGAGGGAGTATTGAAAAAACACCTTTATTATCTGTGTAAACCGATGGAAGAAAGGACTTATAAAGATGGACATGCCCTTATCATAGGAGGCAGTGGGTCCGGGAAGAGTTCTTCTATTATAATCCCTACACTTTTAACCTGCCAGAAAACAGGTATGTTCTGTGTAGATATAAAAGGGGAGTTGTGGTCAAAGACGAGAAGGATGGATGAAGAGGATGTGGTCATTATTGATTTCCAGGACCGGAGCAAGTATGGGTGGGATGCCTTGTACATGCTGAATCAGAAAATACAGATACGGGACCAGGAGGTGAGGGAGTGCATGGAAGAAATCGCAAACAGCCTGATACCGATTTCTGCAAAAGATTCTAATGAGTTTTGGAAGCAGTCTGCCAGGTCTTTGCTGACGGGGGAATTGATAGGACTGTTCAAACAGAAAAACATTCGGAACCTGTCAGAACTGATAAATGAGATTCTGTCCAGGGATACCAGGGAACTGGTGGAAGAATTGATGGATGGTGCAGCACCGAAAGCAACGGAAATCAAGTTTTTGTCTTCGTTTCGGAATCTTGCAGAAGACACCTTGTCGGGTGTCAGCCAGCAGGAAGAAGAGGCTTTGAAAATCTTTATAGACGAAGATATCCGATTTGGTATGGAGGCCAATGCACGGAAAGCGAATCCTCAGATGCTGGAAAAGGGAAAGGCAGTTTTCCTGTCTGTGAAGGAGGAAAAACTGGAATCTTATTATAACCTGATTAACCTTATCATTGCCCAGGTGTTTGGTTTCCTGATAAAAAGACCGGAAGGCAGCAAGCCAGTCCTGGTCGTGGTGGATGAACTTGCACGTTTATGTGCAAGAGGACCTATCCCGTATCTCCATAATGGCATACTCCTGACAGGAAGGAGCCGGAACATCACCTTACTGTTGGTCACGCAGTCATATGAGGCTCTGCGTACAGCGTACACCAAGGAGGATGTAGAGAGTATGGTGGCCAACTGTGCTTACCTAATCTGTCTGGATGTCAGGAGTCAGGAGACGGCAAAAAGTATCTGTTCTATGGCAGGAAACTATATGGAGCGGGAGACTACCTGGTCTGGTTCTGGAAAGAACCGGAGCGTCAGTATCTCTTATCGGGATAAACCCATCCTGGAACCGTCGGATTTATCGAAACTGGTAAAGATGGACGAAGCCGTTATCATATCCGCAGAGTATGGTTATTGCAGAGTGAAAAAATGTTCATATTTTAAAGATGCTGTCTTAAATCCCCTGTCCATAAGAGTGCAGAGATATAACAGAGAGGCTATGGGGATAGAGGGAGAAGAGACAACTTGGAAGGAACCGCAGGAGATTCCGCCGGATGACAAGCAGGGATGGGAGATTCTGACCGGACAAATACAAGAAACTATAAAGAAACAATGGAAAGAGTGCTGCGATATCCTGAGAAGGAAAGCAGCCTCATTAGGAAAGAAGGAGGAATGAAACAATATGAAAAAGGAACTTATGGATGAAATCCAAAAAGAAATGCAGAAAAAACTTGGCCCGATGTGGGAAGTGAAGCGGGAGACAGAACAGGAGATAGGAGGCCTGAAAGAGGGAATCGTCTGCCAGTTCTCCGGAGATAATTATGCTTCCATCTTATATCCACAGGATTTTGAGAGAGCACTGGATTCCGGCACGGACATAAAGGAACTGGCAGAGTACTTGACGCAGGGACTGAAAGAAGACAGGGAGTTTTTATTGAAAGCCCCGAAGACACAGCAGGAATTCCGGGACGCCCTGTTTGTCCAGGTGATAAATGCGGATGTGAATAAAGGGCTGTTGGAAGAGACCGTGCATGATATAGTAAATGGAGATGTTGCGGCAGTTGCACGGTGCAGGATTGATACAGGCAGGGAGGATGAGATGGCTTCTTTCCTGGTAACAAAAGAAAATATGGCTGCATTCCAGATGACACAGGGCGAAGTTATGGAGCAGGCATATAAAAATATGTCGGTATCGCAGAAGTTCTTGCTCCAGAAGATGGAGGACATCATGAAGGAAGCAATGGAACAGGCCGGGATTCCGGCAGAAATGATACCGGATATGAGCCGGGATGGAGTGGAGATGTATGTTCTCACCAATCCGGAAAGACGGAACGGGGCGAGTGCGATGGTCTGTCCGGAAGTTCTACGGGATGCCTATAAAGAACTGGGAGAGCCTTTTTACGTGCTGCCAAGTTCTACGCATGAACTGATACTTGTAAAAGAAAGCATAGATATGAAGCCGGAAGAGTTAAAACAGATGGTCCATGATGTGAACCTGTCGGATGTGGCTTCGGAAGATTTGCTGTCTTTCCAGGTGTTCCATTACGACGGGAAGAAATTGTCTATCGCGAAAGAAGATGTGCAGAAACTTTCGGATACCGTAGAGAAAGTAAAAAACCATAGCTTACTGCATTGAAAGGGAGGAATTCAGATGAACCAGAGAGAACAGATTGCAGAGCAGTTGCAAAACTATATCCAGTTAAGACAGGGAACATTCCGAAAGGAGGTTATCCTGCCGGATGGAAGAAGGGTTGAAAGAATCCGGTAACAGAAAAAAGACATAACCTGCATGACGCAGGCTATGTCTTTTTTTACTGCTATGAGTATTGTGTGGAATCTTTTTTCGGGATATGGGAAAGGGCAGTTGTGAGGACATCCCGGATTTCTTCCTCAGTCCGTTTGTCTGCATCCGGTAACAATTCATATACCAGTTTCCCGATGGAAACAAGATGCCTGGTCTGTTTTTTCTTTTCCATGGCACGGGCACGGTTTTCTTCCAACTGCTTCCGATGCAGGGCCCGTTCTGCTTTCAGATGTTCCAGTTCTTCCCATTGCTGCTTTAAATGTTCCATTTACATGCACCTCCTTCTGGCTTTCTGTATGTTTTCTGAGAGTTCCTGTTGGGGCAGGAGTTCGGGGGACAGTTTCTTTTCAACATTGGCAATGATGTCATTGGAAGTACTGCGGATGACTTCCAGACTTTTTTTCAACTCTTCGGTATTTTTATCGCTGCTCCAGGTAGAGATATAGCCGAAAGAATAATCGGAGGTATCAATCCCGAAATACTGACAAACAACATAGGCAACGGATTCTGCCTGAACTTCCCTGGTCGGGGAATCCCTGGGAGCATCCTTGATTGAGGAATCATGTAAGAGTACATGGGCCAGTTCATGGATAAGAGTTTTGAGGGAATGTTTTTCGGAAAGGCTGCTGTCCACGACAATCTCCTTTTGAGTCAGGTTATAGTATCCGTTTGCTTCACCGGGAACCGGCCGGAAGTGGACCGGAACCGGGCTGATTTCCAGGAGTGCTGCTTTTAATCCGTTCTGCCTGCTGTCAAGGTCTCCCTTTAATCTTGCAGTGATTTCTGGCAGAGGTTCGCCGTCAGTCTGCGAAATATCATAGGTATATCCCACTTTGTAGAAGGGAATGACTTTTTCTACCACTTCTTTTTTCTTGCTGCCATCTGCCAGGAGTTCTGGTTTCCCTGTTTTGGGGTCCCTAACGGTCCGGAGCGTCTGCATCTTGTGTGGAGAAGGGCAAATGATTTTGATTCCTTTTTCGCCCTTTTTAACATATCGGTCAAATTTCTTCCATGTGGTATAAGAGGCACAGAGGGTGCTGTCTGGTTTCTGTATATGGATGAGAAGTTGGTTATTTAATGAGTAAGAATGGAACCTTGCCATACTGGAAAGGAAATTTTTGTACTTCTCCCCATCCATAAATCCCTGTACGGATTTTTCCAGCTGCTCTGTAAGGTTATTCAGGATTTCCTGTCTGTTCTTTCCTGTCTGCTGTGATTCTGTTTTCTGCATAAATTCTTCCTCCTTGGATTTTGATATGGATTAATATGTTAAAAACAGAATGTCGATAAAAAACGGAAAGGGGGATTTTTGCGAATTATTTTGGTGGAAATGAAAAACGGAACTCTAATTGCAGGATGTGTGCAATTGGGATTCCGTTTTTCTGTTCGTATGAATTGTATTTGATTTTTTCTAAACGGTTCTGGGGTGACGGCTTAAGGACGGCAAGGAATAGCCACCCGGAGTGGTGGATAGCACCCTCACTTGGGGGTGTGTATATGCGCTGTTCCTCTTAACAAAATCCATCCATGGAAAATTTATTAGGGTTATTGGAAGTCTTTATGGTTGTTATAACATTGAAATGATAGTTCTGTAAATGCCGAGATAATACTTATAATAATACAGGCGGCTCCTAGATAAGTTACAGGTCATAGTTTTCTTTAGAGTGAGAATGTTGGGAAGCAAGTATTTTGGAAAGATTTTCAAGAAAATCTATGCGGGGCTGCATACAGGAAAGCTGCGTCTTTAGTTCACTGGTTTCCTGTATGTATTTTTTGGATAATTCATCATACTGATGCTTGAGTTTTTGATATAAAGTATCTGTTTCTTGTAACTGATTTTCTAGTCGCTTCTTTTCATTTCTGAGAGCACCAAGTTCCTGTTCCAGAGCAGCAATCTTTTCAAAGTCATGGAAAGCGGCTTGACTTTCGGAAATATCCTGACGGAGACGGTTTATCTGAGTACGTATCTGGTTGCTGTCCTCTGGTTGAGACTGAGGGCGTCTGTGTTTTTCAAGAAAGGCAATGGCATAATCGTCAAGATATTGTGTCTTTCCTTTTTTTAATATGTGAGTTATTAGAGATGGCTTGTATAACGCTACCTGACGGCGGACAGCCTCATATGAAATACAATGTTTACTTGCATATTCCTGAAGTGTCATTCCGGTGCCGTCTTTGCTGTACCATTCACTTCCTAGTAAACTGTTCTTATCCTGCATAACCTTGTTCTCCTTTTCTAATCAGATGAAATTTCTATATCAGAATATATCACAACTCTACAGATATGTCTATGGAAAAACAAAAAATAAACAATGTTGTCATTAAATAAAATAGTGAAAAATAAAGAAATAATGAAAAAAATGTGAACTGTATATAATACGATAAACAACCATTGACTAAACGAAAACAATGTTGTAATATAATATAAATCATGAAACTATAAATTATCAACATGATTTTTCGCATATTGATTTTATCTCATAAAAGAATAGGAGGAAAAAACTATGAGTGAGATTTCTACATATTTATAAAAGTAATGCAAACCTGTATTTTAGGGAAAGTAACCTGTTCAACATAAAAAAGAAGCCGCAGATGAATGCGGAGAAAGGTAATAATATGGAAGAAAGAATCAGTTATGAAAACACTATGGAATATAAAAATGTACTTGCACAGGGAGAGGGGGTACCAAATAAAACATTTACAGGGAATACTCCATTGAAAGAGGATGAGATAAGCAGCCTGACAGAGACGGACTTTATTAATGGAGAAATCTGTAAAGCACTGTATCTGGTTAAAGATAAGATAGTGCAAGGTAAATTGGAGTTTCTCATTTTTAAACGGGCGAAGCAAGTTGGTGGAAATGATTTGGTAAGTCTTTTTAAGAGACAGAAAAAAGACTATTTTTCTATAATGGAAGAAAATAAGAAGGCACAAATAAAATTGGGCGGGATAGTGAATGGAATGACCAATTACTTGGATTTGCCGAAAGGGTTGAGTAATCTTAATTGCGGTTATTCGTGGGTTGTTTCAGATGAAGGGATTTACCGTATAGATACAAAACTTCCGCTGCTTGTATCGAAACAGCCGCTTCTCATTGGAAAAATATACAAGTTGAGGGAAAGTGGCGAGGAACGAGTAGAATTATGGTTCAAGAAAGATGGGAAATGGTCAAGCATCATATGTGATAAAGATATTTTGGCTTCGGCACAGAAAATAACGGTTCTACATAAATTTGGAATCAGTATTACCAGTAATAATGCAAAAAATATAGTGGCTTATCTGCAAGATTTAGAAGACTACAGCAGGGAAAAGCATTTGATTCCAATTGTTGAAACTGTTACTCATTTGGGGTGGAACGAAAATATGACAGAGTTTTTCCCTTATACAAATAAAGAGATTGAAATTGACTTACAGGGAAAATGTCCGGGACTACTGGAAACATTACAAGAAAAAGGGGATAAGAATTTGTGCTATACGACAATAAAAAAAGTAAGGGGTATTCCAATGGTGGATTTCTTGATAGCAGCAAATCTTTCTGCTCCTATTATTGGTATGACAAAATCAGATGGGTTTGTGGCAAACTTATATGGGCCATCCAGGGGAGGGAAGACTGTTTCAAATAAAATTGCATCCAGCATTTGGGGAGGCGTTCATAATTCAGATGGATTTATTTACAGTGCCGATAATACAAATAATTCCGTGGAAGGCATTTTGGGAGTTTACTGTAATCTTCCATTTATTATGGAAGATGCAAATAATATGGATGCACGAAAACAAAAGAACCTCCAGAGCCTGGTTATGAAATTATGCAATGGTGTAGGACGTGGAAGAATGAAGAAGGATACCAGTTTAAGAATTGTTCTCAAATGGTATACGTCCGGGATTATGACATCGGAACGCCGGATTACACAGGAATTCAAAGATACAGGTGCAATTAACAGAGTATTGCTTCTGAGAGGTACGAATGAAGAAGACTGCCCGTTTAATAAAGGGGATATGGATGCAGGTGAACTTTTGGAGATTTTTGAAGATAATCATGGATTTATCGGTAGAGATTTCGTCCAGGTATTAATGGAAATGGGTGCTGACAAGGTCAAGAGAATGCTAAAAGAGGTTGAGAAAGAAGTTCGGGAACAGGCTGAGATAAAAGGAAAATCAGGGGGCCAGGTCCGACCAGTAGCGATTATGCTACTGGCAGACAAGATTGCAGAAGAATACCTGTTTCATGATAAAAAATGTATCAAAATGGAAGACGCTTTACAGTGGATGACGGATGCACAGACAGCAGACCAGAGCAACAGGTTTTATGAATTTCTGATGGATACAGTTATTCAGAACAGTGGAAAATTTGAAGACCTTGGAATGACAGAAGATATGAATATCAACCAGTACTGGGGACGTTATCTGGAAGACAAGCAGGCAGTTGCAATTCTGCCAGCTGTACTGAAAAAACTGGCGGATGATAATAATGTGGACTTGAAACTGTTTCTGGAGTTTCTGGATGATAAGGGGCTTTTGATAAAAGATAAGGAAGGAAACTTCAAAAAGAATACAAATTCCAGAATGTTGAAGAAGGGAGTTAGAATGTATGTGATTTCTATGCCAGAGATAGATTTTGTTGATTCGGATGAGGCTGGTGAGAAAAGCCCGTTTGATTAAAGAATTTTAACTGAATGCCTGTGGATTTTAGTGTTTGAGATAAATTCACAGGCATTTTTATACCCCAAAATGGATGAAAAGTAGAATTTATATAACTTAATACCGGATATTCATGTATGGGGAAAATTTGCTGCTATGGAATCAACAACGTCAGATTTTTCGGAATCATGGAATAATTCGCAAAAAATAATAGTTCCAGAGTTTTTTTGACATATTGCATATACGAACAGAAAAAAGAATAAATGTCAGGAGGACAAAAATATGTCAGATACAATTAAATATTATGATGCCGAAGTGAGCGAATATGGAATTAAAAACAATAGAGTGGATTTGGCTGCGTTAGGATATGCAGTTGGAGGAATCCTGAACCTTAATATCGTAAGGATGACAGCATCAGCAGGTTTGGGCGAGTGGGAAGTGAGGAATGGTTCGCTATATTATCATTGTGACTGTGAGGACAACCGGTATAGTGACCAGGAGGCGCAGGAACGGATTGACGAATTAGAATCTCTGATAGATGAGGCCGATGAAGACCAGGAAGAAAATATCCTGGCATGGAAGGATGATATCAAGCGACTTGAGGAGTGTGAGGAAAGGGATATATACCAGTGCTTTATTGTTTCTTATTCAGGAGCACGTATTTTAATGGAAGATACAGACGAAATCGTGTTATACAATGAGAAATTAGATATGTATGTCTGGTGCGTGACTGTTTTTGGAACTCCATGGGAGGACGTGCTTACAAATATTTTATTAAAGAATCCGGAGCAGGCTGCGTAAGCGGCTTGCTCCATAAAAGCAGTCTTGGGGAAAAGTTCACAAAAAACCACACGAAAAACAATTTTTAGACATATTTATTGTGTCGCAGATAAAAAACATTATAGAAAAGGAGATAAAACAATATGAAGAACCCAAAGGAATTAGCATGTATACAGACAAACCAGACATTTTTTATCTTAAATGAATTGGAAGCGCCAGAATATAAAGATGGTAGCGAGCCTCTGACTTTCCATCACGAGACTTTCAGCCGCTTTAAGTTTGTAATCATTAACCAGGATAAAAAAGCAACTACAGCGAATATAGGGGTAAAGGAAATACCAGGAATCACTCGAAAAATCCAAACTCTTTATCTGAAAGAGATGCTGTCACAAGGAACCGTAAAAACTGAAACACCGAAAAGTCCTGCATATACGACTATCATTGCCACGGGAAAGTTAAAAGGAAAGACACCGGCAGCATTGATGCTGGAGGATGCACAGAAGAATAAAAGCCTTCTGATTAACCAGTTAGCATGGTTAAAAGCAAATTTGAGCAGATATCCCAAAAATGAAGTTCAGATTAGGGCAATAGAAGATGCAATGAGGATTTATGAGGAAGGAAAATTGAATCAGGAGGTTGTAGAAAATGGATATCATATAGATGTTGTCTACAGTTCCGGTATGCGGCCACTTATTAGGAGAAAACGGGCTGATGGAAAGTGTTTTGTGTATGAAATTACTATCCGATGGAATGGAGGTGCGGAGAAGCCGATAGAGATAGAAATTCGGAACTATTATGCTCCGGTTGTGAAGAAAGAGAATGGGCTGTTAAATGTGATGGCAAAAGATAGGGTAGAGGATGTTAGAAATATAGTCTCCTTGACATTGGAACAGTGGTTCTGGATTGAGCATATGTTGGATACAAATATTCGGACATTCGAATCTCTGTATGCAGCAAAAAACTATAAAATGGCTATAGAAGAGGACCGTAAGAATATAGAACTTCTGAAACGTAGCGGAAAACTTACTGCATCATAAAGCAAAGAGCAGAGAGCCCATGAGGGCTCTTTGCTGTAATAAATAAGGATTCCATCGAATAGGCAATTATTTTGATTGAAACAGTCTGTAGAGTAGAGTATAATACAGATACGAGGTTTTATTCTATGTTCTTTCGCACTCCCTTTTGACACAATTTTACTAATCCTGCCTGACAAAACTACACCGTGCCAAAAGCCCTAAAAGGAGTCCCAAAAAGAAAACCCAAAAGAAACTAAAACCTTGTCTCAGGGGAGAAATCCCTTGAAGCAAGGTTTTTTTATATCCAAAAAAGAACATAAAAGAAACCTTAAAAAGCCGCATAAATGGCAGGTTCAGGCCATTTGCGGAGAAGAAAAAAGCCAGCCACCCAAAGGAATATCAATAAAGATGTTCAAAAAGAAAACAGGAGGTAAAAGAGTTAACTGCTTCTTATATATAGTCCACAGAGCACCTGAAAAAATGTCAAAGATGTTTGCAAAAAAAGTGTCAAAAGAGGGTGCGAAAGGACACCACGCAATCATAAAAACCCAGTATTTATGCGGGTTACAAACAAATTTGTTTAGTGACTGGCAACAAAATGGCAACATTTTACGATTATTCAAAAGATAAAAATTTTATTTCATAACATATATAAAGAAACCTTACTGATTTTCAGAAGTAAAAAACTGAATATCGGTAAGGT
>ERZ824473.2573-NODE-2573-length-20763-cov-5.835957_pt1 | contig 20763 bp, 20 predicted proteins | sample MGYA00519874_ERZ824473 | MGnify/ENA primary metagenome ERZ824473 (study PRJEB31778, sample SAMEA3449151) | human gut metagenome | biome: human gut; feature: human-associated habitat; material: faeces | place: United Kingdom | collected 2010/2012 ... | reverse complement strand
TATTTTTATAATTTTTTACTTCTTATTTTTTTATTATTATCTCTTGTTTTCTCTTTTTTTCTAATTTATTCGATTTTTTTCTAATTTTTTTGAATTTTTATAATTATTTCCTTTTTATTTTATTTTTTTGAGATAGTTTTCCACAATTTTTCTCTATTTTTTATATTTTTTTAATATTATTTTTATTTATTTTTTATTATTTTATTTATTTTCTTTTTATTTTAATTTATTTTTTTATAATATAATTTATTTATTTGATTTTATTTTTTTATTTATTTTTATTTTCGTGGCTTTTTTTATTTTTTTAGTTTTTAAAATTTTTATTTTCTTATTATTTTCTCTCGTTTTCGCTTTTTATCTATTTTTTTCTAATTTATTCTATTTTATTCTAATTTTCTTGAATTTATTTATTATTTATTTTATTTTTATAATTTTTTACTTCTTATTTTTTTATTATTATCTCTTGTTTTCTCTTGTTTTCTAATTTATTCGATTTTTTACTAATTTTTTTGTATTTTTTATTATTATTTTCTTTTTATTTTATTTCTTAGAAAGACTTTTCCACAGTTTTTTTATTTTTTTTAATTTATTTTTGTTATTTTTTTCTATTTTTTCTTATTATTTTTATTATTTTCTTTTTATTTTAATTTATACGTTTATAATATACTTTATTTATTTAATTTTATTTTTTTATTTATTTTTATTTTCGTGGCTTTTATTTATTTTTTCGTTTTTTATTTTTGTATTATTCTCTCTTGTTTTCTCTTTTTTTCTAATTTATTCGATTTTATTCTAATTTTTTTAAATTTATTTTTTATTTATTTATTTTTCTATTTTTTTGTTCTTTATTTTTGTATTATTATCTCTCGTTTTCTCCTTTATTCTAATTTATTCGATTTTATTCTATTTTTTTTGTATTTATTTTTTTTATTTTATTTTTATAGCACAAAAAAAGAAGCTATTTTTTCTTAGCTTCTTTTTTATTTTTTAATCTTCTTTTATTCTTATTGGCAAAATCATATAAACATAGTCATTGTTTTCTGTTGATTTTATTAAACATGGTGATATGCTACTTCCAAATTCTACAAAAACTTCTTCGTCATCTATTACTTTTAAGCTATCTAAGAAATATTTTGGATTAAATCCTGCTTCTAAATTTTTACCTTCTGTTGAAATAAATAGTTCTTCTTTGGCATCACCTGTTTGGTTTGTACATGATATTGTTACTTTCCCTATATCTACAACTACTTTTACTGGATATTTTTTCTCTTTTTCTACACTTGATGATGAAATTAAACTTATTCTTTCAAAACAGTCTTGTAAATTTGAACGATTTACTCTTATTCTTGTTTCCCATGTGCTTGGTATAACATTTTTATAGTTTAAAAATTCTCCATCTAGTATTCTTGTTACTACTTTGCATTTATCCATTTCGAATAATGCTTGATTTTTTGATATTCCTATTTTTACTGGTTCAAATGAGTCTAATAATATTTTATTTACTTCGTTTAATGTTTTTCCTGGTATTACTGCACTGAAGTCATTTGTTTTTTGTGTTAAATATATACTTCTTAGTGCTAATCTAAATCCATCTACTGCAACTATATTTAATTTATTGTTTTCTGTTTCTATTAAACATCCTGTAAATATTGGTCTACTTTCTTCTGTGCTTACTGCAAATATTGTTTTTTTAATCATGTTTTTTAGTGTATTTTGTTCTAGTTCTATTGAATTTTCTACTTCTATTTTTGGTAGTTCTGGGAATTCATCTGGATTCATTGTTGCTAATTTGTAATGTGATCCTTCACATTCTATTTCTAGTATATTTTTTTCGTTTAATGTTATATAAATTTCTGTATCTGGTAATTTTCTTATTATTTCACTAAACATTGTAGCATTTACTACTGTACTTCCTTGTTCTTTTACATCACATTCTATAACATATTCTATTCCTAATTCTAGGTCATATGTTGTTAGTTTTACTTCGTTATCATTTGTTTGTATTAGTATTCCTTCTAGTATAGGCATTGTAGTTTTAGATGCTACTCCTTTTACTACGGAATTAATGGCTTTAATCATATTTTCTTTGTAACATACGATTTTCATTTTTTTTCCTCCTCTATATTTATTATAATAATATATAATATATTTAGTAGTAGTAGTATTAGGTGCTGTGGAAACTGTGGAAAACTATGTGGAAACTTAGTGTCCCTAGTAAAAAGGCTGTGTATAAAATTGTGGAAAACTGTCGATTTTATCCACAGCGTTTCCACATGTGGATAACTTTTTTGTGGAAAACTTAGTTATCAACAGTTTATCCACACACTTTCCACAGTGGCCTGTGGATAACCAACCTGCCTTTTCCGTAAGTAAAGCTAGCTCGTTTTTTTCCAAACAATTATTTTTCCAAACATAGATTTCAAAAATCAAATATTCATTTACAGCTGCCTAATCTTCTTCACTTGTGATTATGTTTTTCACACTTTCCACAATTAACCTGGTATTATTTTTATCTTTAACTTCTTTTTTGATTTTGTTATATGCATGCATTACTGTTGAGTGATCTCTGTCTCCAAAATCCTTTCCAATCTGTGGAAAGGACATATTTGCTACATCTCTACATAGGAACATTGCAATTTGTCTAGGAAAAGCTATGTCATTTGACCTTTTTTCACTAGCTAAATCGTTTTTGTTTATGCTAAAATATTTTGCAACAGTCTCTTTGATAAAATCACTTGATATTACTTTTTCACTTTTTAGTTTGAATTCATTTATTATTAATTCTGCATGTTCCATTGTTATTGGACTGTGTGTTAATGCTGCTCTTGCTACTATTTTGTTGAAAACACCTTCTAGTTCACGAATGTTTGAATCAATTGTAGCTGCAATGTTTGATAATATTGAGTCATCTATTATGATTCTTTCATCTTGAGCTTTTTTTCGTAATATTGCTAAACGTGTTTCATAATCTGGACACGAAATGTCTGCTAATAGTCCCCATTCAAATCTTGATTTAAGTCTGTCCTCTAAGAATTGTATATCTCTTGGAGGTGTGTCACTGGAAATTATAATTTGTTTTCCGTCTTCTCTTAATGTGTTAAATGTGTGGAAAAATTCCTCTTGCACTCTGTCTTTTCCTGCTATGAACTGAATATCATCAATTAGTAAAACGTCGATGTTTCTATATTTGTTTCTGAACATTTCGGTTTTGTTGTCTTTGAATGAGTTTATCAGTTGGTTTGTGAATTTTTCTGATGTGACGTATAGAACATTGGCTTTTCTGTTTTCTTCAATGATTCTATTTCCTATTGCATGCATTAAGTGGGTTTTGCCTAATCCTACGCCACCATATAAAAATAGTGGATTATAAGATTTTCCTGGTTCGTTTCCAACTGCTAATGCTGCTGCATGTGCGAATCTGTTATTGCTTCCTACGACAAATGTATCAAATGTGTATTTTGGATTTAATGTTTGATGATTAGATTCTAACTCTGATTCTGGAACATTTGATGTTGTGTCTGTTATTATATCCCCTTCTTCACCGTCTTCATTGCCATCTTTTTTTGATAAATCGATTACAGAAAATGTGTATTCTTTGTTTGTAATGAATTTTATTGTGTTGAAAAGTAAGTCTTTGAATCGATTTTCTATAAAATCTCTTTGGTATTCAGACAATGTGGTAAAAACAATGTTGCCATCATCAATACTTTTAATTCCTAAAGAACTAATCCATGTGTCATAGGAAATTGATGAGACTTCGCCTTTTAATGTGTCTTTGATTCTTACTAAAAGTTCGTCTTTGTCAATCTCCATCTATATTTCATCCTTTCTATAAAGTTGTCCACAAAAGTTATCCACAGAGTTATCCACAACTGTTGATAACTTTGTAACATGTGTGTAAAAAAAGTTAAATTTTTACGAACAATATTTTGAAAAATGCTGTTTTTGAAAAATCTCTTTTTTTGGTACCCCCATATAATAACAGATTTTTTGTCGAGAAGTCAATAAAATTGTGGAAAAAAATTTTTTCCTGTGGATAACTTTTCAAAAAACTGTGGATAACTTTCTTATGTTACAAAAATATTACAACCTATTTTGAATTTTGTCAAAAAAGAATAGGTGTTTTTGGTAAATTCTTTAAAATGTTGATTTATAGCATAATATAGCTGTTATAGTTTAGAAATATGAAAATATTTAGAAACTATTTAAATGTTGGTATTCTTGTATTTGAGCCGTTTTCGTAGGTAATTTGAAAAAAATGTCGAAAAAAAATTTTTTTAATTCACTTGACAATTTAATGGATTGTGGAGTATAATCGATTTACTTGAATTTTAAGAATTGGACAAAAGTCCGTTTTTATAATGTTGAATAAAATTCCAAAAAGGGATTAAATATAAAAAACAGTAGGAGGTGCTAGTATGAAAAGAACATTCCAACCAAAAAATAGACAAGAAAAAAGAGAACATGGTTTCATGAAAAGAATGAAAACAAGATCAGGAAGAAATGTATTAAAAGCAAGAAGAGCAAAAGGTAGAAAAAGATTAACTGCTTAATTTATAAGCAAAAAAGTAGTGTTGATTATTGAAATGTTGCAATTTAGCTATTTTAGCGGAATTGCCATTTTAATTTTTCAATTTTATTTTTTCATTTTAGTTGCCTATTGGCTTTTGACAAAGGGGAATGGTAATGAAAAAAACAGAAATGTTAAAAAAAAATTATGAATTTAAAAAAGTTTTGACAAAAGGAAAATGTATTTCAGGAAAATATTTAATTGCTTTTGTTCAAAAAAATAACTGTAAAAATTCAAATCTTTTAGGATTGGCTATTAGCACAAAAACGTGTAAAGCCGTGGGAAGAAATAGATTAAAACGTTTAATACGTGAAAGTTATTTTTTGGAAGAAGAAAAGATTTTGGATGGTTATTCTATAGTTTTTTTGTGGAATAAAAAGCAAAATCCTGAAAATGTTTATTTTAAGGCAATTTATGCAGATGTAAAAAAGATATTTTCTAAGTCAGAACTATATGTTGAAAAAGGGTAACAATATGAAAAATTTACTAATTAGCATGGTTTGCTGGTATCAAAAAAATATTTCTTTATGGTTTACTAGCAAAAATATTCATTGTAAATTTTATCCAACTTGTTCTGAGTATATGAAGCAAGCACTAGAAAAATATGGTGTTTTTAAAGGTTTATTGCTTGGAATTTGGAGAATTATTCGTTGTAATCCTTTTGCCAAAGGTGGGTATGACCCATTAAAATAACCAGGAGGAGTAAGAATGTTTCAATTTTTTGCGAACATATTTGGTTATGTTTTAAATTTTATTTATAATTTAGTTCAAAATTATGGTTTGGCGATGATTTTATTTACTTTGGTAATTAAATTATTGATGTTACCACTGTCAATAAAGCAGCAGAGAACTATGAAAAAAAGTGCTAAATTGAATGAACAAATGCGAGTTTTGCAATTTAAGTATAAAAATGATCCAGAAAAATTAAATCAAGAAATGATGAAATTGTACAAAGAGGAAAATATGAGTCCATTTAGTGGATGTTTGGGTACAATATTGCAATTTATTTTATTAATTTCAATTTTTTACATGGTAAGATGTCCATTGACATATATGAAAAAAGTTGACACTAATAAAATTAACAATTATGTTACTCAATTGCAAGAGTCTGAAAAGACTGTAAGTGCAGCATATCCAGAGATTGATTTAATTAGGAAAGTTGAATTTTTAGAAGAAAAAAATCCAGATGATGAAGAACTTAAAAAGATTGATATTAATATGAATTTCTTAGGTTTAGACTTAAGTAAAATACCTCAACAAAATCTAGCTGATTGGACAGTATATATTATACCAGTTTTATATATTATATCTACTTTTGTATCAATGAGAATTACAACATCAATGCAGAAAAAGGCTAAAATAGCGCAAAAAGAAGCTAAAGAGGCCAATAAAGTAGAAAAAAATGTAAAAGTAGAAAACGGTAATGAAAATGAGTCAACAGAAATGGTTAAAAAAGAAGAAGAAGAGTATGATGTTATGGAGCAAACAAATAAAATGATGTCTTGGATGATGCCAGTTATGTCAGTTTCTATTTCTTTAGTTGCACCTTTAGGGTTAGCTTTATATTGGCTTGTTAATAATATTGCTATGATTGGAGAAAGATTAATTTTAAATAAAGTTATAAAGGATGATTAAAATTGTAGTAAAGAGGAGGTCTTTATATGTCTAAAACGATTATTGCAGAAGGAAAAACTACAAATGAAGCTATTGAAAAAGGATTGAAAGAATTAGGAGTTTCTAAAGACAGGGTAGAAATAAAGGTTTTAGAAGATGAAAAACGTAGTTTTTTCAGTATTTTGACACCACGTGTTGTAAAAATAGAAATGACATTGAAAGATGTTGAAAATGTAGAGAAAAATAGTGATAAAAAAGTAAAAAAAGAAATACATATATCACAAGAAAATCAAGAAAAAGCAAAAAATAATGTTAAAGAATTTTTAGAAGATTTTATTAAAAATCTTCCTGAAGGAACAAAATATACAATTGATAGTGATGAAAAAGGTTTGAATGTAGATATATCTAATGAAAAATTAGGATTTTTGATAGGATATAGGGGAGAGACTTTGTATGCTCTTCAATCTATTTTATCAGCTGTTGCGTCTAAAAATTTAGAACAAAAAATAAGAGTTATTCTTGATATTGAAGGTTATAAAGCAAAAAGAGAAAAAACTTTAGAGGATTTAGCAGAAAAAGTTGCAAAAACAGTTATAAAAACTAGAAAATCAGTTACTTTAGAGCCTATGCAACCATATGAAAGAAAAATAATTCATAGTAAATTGCAAGGAAATCTTAGGGTAGAAACTGTTAGTATTGGTGAAGAACCACACAGAAAAGTAGTTATATCATTAAAAAAATAAAAAATCGGAGGTCAAAGGTCGGATTTTACAGTTTAGTAATGTCTATCTTTGGCCTTTTTTGTATTCTAGGAAAGTTCTTCGAACTTTCCTAGAATACAAAATAACAATGCACAGAAATTTGCTTTGCAAATTTCGCGCACGAACAAAGACGCGGACTTTAAAATGTTCTAATAAGTGCTAATGTTATTAATGTCCGCTTTTGTTCTATTCAAAAAAGTTCTCCGAACTTCCTAGAATACAAAAAATAAAAGATTTGTTTAGATAAAATTTTATTAGAAAGGAATGTGATAAAAGTGAGTGTAATAGCTTCTATATCTACGGCACCGCGGAATTGGTGGAATAGGTATTGTTAGAATGAGTGGAGAAAAATGTTTTGAAGTTTTAGAAAAAATTTTTCTTCCAAAAAAGTTTGAAAGTATTGAAAATATAAAAGGATATACAATAAAATATGGCCACATTGTAGAAAATTTACAGGAATATAAAAATGGTGAAGTGCTTGAAAATGCTATTGTTGATGAAGTTTTGGTTTCATATTTTAAAGCTCCTAAAAGTTATACAACAGAAAATATGTGTGAAATTAATACACATGGAGGTAATATAGTTGTTAGAAAAATTTTGGAATTATGTTTGAAAAATGGTGCTGAAATGGCTGAGCCAGGCGAATTTACTAAAAGAGCGTTTTTAAATGGCAGAATTGATTTACTTCAAGCAGAATCTGTTATTGATATTATTGATGCTAAATCAGAAAGAGAATTGAAGGCTGGAATGAACCAATTAGAGGGTCAACTTTCTAAAAAAATACATGAAATTAAGCAAAAAATAATGGATGTTATGGTTAATGTTGAAGTTGATATAGATTATCCAGAGTATGATGTTGAAGAGGTTACAAATGCTGAAATTAAAGGAATGCTGGATATTGTTATATCAGATTTAGAAAAATTAGAAAAAAGCTTTGATAATGGAAAAATATTGAAAGATGGAGTAAAAACAGCTATTATAGGAAAACCAAATGCAGGAAAATCATCATTGTTAAATTGTATTTTGAATGAGGAAAGAGCTATAGTTACAGAGATAGAAGGAACTACAAGAGATACTATAGAGGAATTTGTTACTGTTGAAGGTGTTCCTTTAAAATTAATTGATACTGCAGGTATTAGAGAGGCAAAAGATGAAGTAGAAAAGATTGGTATTGCTAAATCTAAAGAAATTGCTAAAGATGCAGATTTGATTATTGCTATTTTTGATAGCAGTAGAGATTTGACTGATGAGGATAGGGAAATATTAAATATAATAAAAGGAAAAAATGCTATTTTAGTTTTAAATAAAACAGATTTGAATAAAAAAATTGATGAAAATATGCCAGAAATTATAGATTCTTGTAAATATATTGTAAAAATTTCTACTTTAGAGCAGCAGGGGTTAGAAGATTTATATAAAATTATTGGCAATATGTTTTCTATGGAGGAAATAAGTGTTGATAATACAGCTATTATTACTAATTTAAGGCATAAAAATTTAATTAGTAAAGCTTTAGAGTCTTGTAAACAGGCTATGGATGCTTTGACTAATGGAATGCCTTTAGATATTATTGCTGTTTTTCTAAAAGAGATTTTAGAAAATTTAGGAGAGATTACAGGAGAAATTGTTACTGATGATATTATAAGTGAAATTTTTTCTAAATTTTGTTTAGGAAAATAATGCAAAAGTTTTTAGAAAAGAAAAATTAAAAAAATAAAAAGTAAAAACTGTGAAAAAATTATCAAAAAAAAGACAAATAAAAATCAAAAATAAACTTTAAATTATATTTCAACAACTACATTTATGAAAAAGATACTAAAATTAAAATATGACGATTTTCGTAATGAATTATGCTATATTTTATAAAAAGATAAAATTAATTTTTAGAATATGGGATTTTAAGAAAAGTTTTCCACAATTTTATAAAAATTTTATATTATAAAAAATTTTCTAAACTTTATAAATTATAAAAAAAATAAAATGTACAAAATTTATAAATTAGATTTTATATGCAAAAATTAATTTATAAATTTTGAAGAGTATAATCAACATAAATTACAAATATTCACAAATTAACCTTAAAAATGTATATTTTTAGGTTAATTTGTGGAAAAAAACAATAAAAATTGATTATCCAAACAAAAGTTAAGAAAATAATATTAATAAAATCCTAAAAAACTGTGGAAAACATATAGTTTTGCAAGCAAAAATGTGGATAACATTTTTTAAATAGTTACATAAAATATTGAAAAAGTAGAAAAATTGAAAAAAAAATTTTAATGAAGCTATTAAAAACGAAAAAGGCTGAAAACAATTAGTATACGCTACAAAGGTTTACATAACTTTCAATAACTCATAGGTTAAACGTTAACCTTAAATAAATAAAACACTGTTTTCGGTTTCACATGAAAGGAAAAAATTTTGTGAAACATTGTAAAAAAGTCCGTGTGAAACATTCGGCTACATCCTTAGAGTGGCAATGGATTGAGCCATATTTTTAGCTGTGAAACGTTTGAATATAACTATAACTAATGTAACATGTATATAACTTATGAGGTTAAGAACTCATTGGGTTAATTTGGGATAGAAAATTAGAAAGGAAGATAGTAAAAAATGGAACAAAAAAAATTTGAAGTAAAGGAATATGATGCAGGAGAATATGATGTTGCTGTTGTTGGTGCAGGACATGCTGGATGTGAGGCAGCATTGGCAGCTGCGCGTTTGGGAATGAAAACATTGGTGTTTTCTATTAGTTTGGAAAATATTGCGAATATGCCATGTAATCCACATATTGGAGGAAGTTCAAAAGGTCATCTTGTTAGAGAAATAGATGCATTAGGTGGAGAGATGGGAAAAAATATTGATAAAAGTATGATTCAAATAAAAATGTTAAATACTTCTAAAGGACCAGCAGTGCATTCACTAAGAGCACAAGCAGATAGAAAGAAATATCAGATGGAAATGAAGCATACTTTGGAATTACAGGAGAATCTTTGTGTAAAACAGGGAGAAATTGTGGATATCGTTGTTGAAAACAACAAAATTACGGCGATTAAAACCGCTGTTGGAGCTGTTTATAAAGTTAAAGCAGTTATATTAGCTACTGGAACATATTTAAAGAGTAAAATTTATATAGGAGAATTTTCTGAAGAGAGTGGACCAGATGGAGTTGCGGCTGCTAATAAGCTTTCTGATTGCTTAAAAAAATTAGGAATAGAGTTAGTTCGTTTTAAAACAGGTACACCAGCTCGTATAAATCGTAGAAGTATTGATTTTTCTAAGATGGAAGTTCAAAAAGGTGATGATAATATTGTTCCATTTTCTTTTGATGATAAAATTAATAATTTGGAACAGGTTGATTGTTATTTAACTTATACAAATGAAAAAACACATGAAATTATAAGAAAAAATTTATCAAGATCACCATTATATGCAGGAAGAATAGAAGGTACAGGTCCTAGATATTGTCCATCAATAGAAGATAAAGTAGTTAGATTTAGTGATAAACCTAGACATCAAGCTTTTGTAGAGCCAGTAGGGTTAGACACAGAGGAAATGTATATTCAAGGAATGAGTTCATCATTACCTGAAGAGGTACAAATAGCTTTATATCATACAATTCCTGGATTAGAACATGCAGAATTTACAAGACCTGCATATGCTATTGAATATGATTGTATAAAACCAGATGAATTGAAACTTTCTTTGGAATATAAAGGAATAGATGGATTATTTATGGCAGGACAAATAAATGGAACTTCTGGGTATGAAGAAGCAGCTTGTCAAGGTTTAATTGCTGGAATAAATGCGGCTCAAAAAATAAAAGGGAAAGAGCCAGTAATATTAGATAGAACTCAAGGTTATATAGGTGTTTTAATTGATGATATTGTTACAAAAGGTACAAATGAACCATATAGAATGATGACTTCTAGGGCAGAATATAGGCTTCTTTTAAGGCAAGACAATGCAGATTTGCGTTTAACTGAAATAGGTCATGATGTAGGTTTAATTTCTGATGAAAGATATCAAAAATTCTTAAATAAAAAACATCATATAGAAGAAGAGGTAAAAAGACTTAAAAATACAATAGTAAAGCCGACAGAAAAGGTTAATAACTTTTTAGTAAGTGTTGGTACAACACCTCTTTCTACAGGTACAAAAATGGCTGAATTGTTGAAGAGAACAGAAGTGACATATGAAAATATGGCGGTTATTGATGAAGATAGGCCAGAACTTGATTTGCAAGAGGCTGAAGAAGTGGAAATTCAAGTAAAATATGAAGGTTATTTGAAAATGCAAGAGCAACAAGTGGAAAAATTTAAAAAATTGGAGGAAAAATTGCTACCAGAAGATATTTGCTATGATGATGTTAAGGGTATTAGAATAGAGGCTAGACAAAAATTAGAGAAAATGAGACCTCGTTCTTTGGGTCAAGCTTCTAGAATTTCTGGAGTTTCTCCTGCTGATATTTCGGTATTATTAATTTATTTACAAACAAGGAATAATAATCCACATATGTAAATAAAATGTGGAAAAGTTGAAAAATAATTACAATTTTGGCTGTATTAACTTCCAGTATAGATTTAGTGTGAAAAAGGAGGAGATAAAAAATGGATTTTGATGAGTTTAAAGATGAATTGATAATTCAAGCAAAAAAAATAGATGTAATTTTAGATGAAGAACAAATTCAAAAATTTTATAAATATATGGAATTACTTTTAGAATGGAATGAAAAAATAAATTTAACAGCTATAGTAGAACCACGTGATGTTATATTAAAGCATTTTGTTGATAGCTTAACAATTTGTAAAGAACTACAAAAAAACAAAACTTTAGCTGATATTGGTACAGGAGCTGGATTTCCTGGAATACCTGTAAAAATATTAAGACCAGATTTGGATATAACTTTAATAGATTCATTAAACAAAAGAGTTAATTTTTTAACAATGGTTATAGAAGCACTTAAGTTAGAAAAAATTATTGCTTTACATGGAAGAATTGAAGATTTTGGAAAAAATAAAAAATATAGAGAAAAATTTGATTATGTTACATCAAGAGCAGTTGCAAATTTAAGTACACTTTCTGAATATATGATACCATTAGTAAAAATAGGTGGGAAATGTATTTGTATGAAAGGTTCAAATATTGATGAAGAATTAAAAAATGCTGAAAAAGCAATTAAAATTTTAGGTGGAAAAATCGAAAAAGTAGATACATTTTTATTACCAGATACTGATATGGGTAGAAATATAATATTAATAAAAAAAGAAAAGGCAACACCTAATAAATACCCTAGAAAAGCTGGAACTCCAGCAAAAGAGCCGATATAGACGATATAAAATTGAATTATTTTAAATGAAAAAATTTGAGTTTTAAAGCTCAAATTTTTTTTGGAAAAATGTAGAAAATGGATTGACTTTTTTGAAAAAATTATATATGATGTATATGTAAATAAGATAAGACTAATAAATAAAAATTAACTAATAAATGGGGGCAATAGAATGGGAAAAGTTATATCAGTAGCTAATCAAAAAGGTGGTGTAGGAAAAACAACTACAACAATCAATTTAAGTACATTTTTAGCAAAAAAAGGAAAAACAGTTTTGCTAATTGATGCAGACCCACAAGGTAATGCATCAAGTGGATTAGGGACAGAAAGAGAAGTAGAATTTTCTACATATGATATACTTGTAGGAGATACAGAAATGCAAGATGCACTAATAAAAACATCAATAAAAAATCTATATATATGTCCATCAAACATAAGTTTGGCTGGAGCAGAGGTAGAACTAGTATCTATGATGTCTAGAGAACAAAGATTGAAAGAAAAATTAGATGCAATTAAAGAAAGTTTTGATTATATTTTAATAGATTGTCCACCATCATTAGGTCTTGTAACACTAAATGCATTTACAGCATCTGATAGTGTTTTAATACCAGTACAATGTGAATATTATGCATTGGAAGGATTAGGACAATTGCTAAATACAGTAAATCTAGTAAAAAAACATCTTAATAAAAATTTACAAATAGAAGGTGCATTGCTTACAATGTATGATATGAGGACAAACTTATCAAATCAAGTTGTCAAAGAAGTAAAAAAATACTTTGGGGACAAAGTGTATAAGACTGTAATACCAAGAAATGTTAGGTTAAGTGAAGCTCCAAGCTATGGAATGCCAATTACTGAATATGATCCTCGTTCAAAAGGAGCAAAAAGTTATGATAAATTTACAAAAGAATTTTTGAAAAAGAATGATGAGGAGAGAAAAGCTAGACATATGGAATAAAATAGTAAAAATAAGCTAATGAATGCCACTAAGTTAATTTGTATTTAAAATTTAAGTAATGGTATTTTGTATGCCTCATAAATTTTAGATTAAATTTTTAGAAATGGAGGGAATACTATGACAAAAAAATCAGGGTTAGGAAAAGGTTTGGATGCTTTATTTGGACCAGTTCCTGAAGAAGAAAAACAACAAGAGACAGATACATTTAAAAAATTGAAAATTACTGAAATTGAGCCTAATAAAGATCAAGCTAGAAAAATATTTGACCAAGAATCTTTGGAAGAATTGGCTGAATCTATAAAAAAATATGGTTTAATTCAACCTATAGTTGTAGCAAAAAAAGATGGATATTATTCTATAATAGCTGGAGAAAGAAGATGGAGAGCTTGTAAGATTGCTGGAATAGAAGAAGTACCAGCTATTATACGTGAAGATGACGAAAAAATTAATTCTCAAATTTCTCTTATAGAAAACTTGCAAAGAGAGGACTTAAATGCTTATGAAAAAGCAATGGGAATAAAAAATCTTGTAGAAAAATTTGGTATGACACAAGAAGAAGTTGCAAAACAATTAGGGAAAAGTAGGAGTGCTATATGTAATACTCTTAGAGTTCTTAATTTAGAGCCAAGAGTATTAGAACTTGTAAAACAAGGAAAATTGGTAGAAGGACATTGTAGAGCTTTGCTTTCTATTCAAGATCCAGATAAACAATATGCTATGGCTTTAAAAATGATTGAAAGAGGTGTTACTGTAAGACAAGCAGAACATGCAATGCAAAAAGAAAATCCTGAATCTAAAGAGCAAATACAAAGGAAACAAGTTTTATATCAAGATATAGAAAATACTTTTAAAAATTTTTTTGGAACTAAAGTAAGATTAGATGCAGGAAGAAGAAAAGGTAAAATCATAATAGAATATAGTAGTAATGATGATTTGGAGAGAATTTTAAATTTAATGAAATAGCTTTTAGAGAGGATGATGGTTATGGAACAATTTATAGAATTTTTAAGAACAGATAATGTTTTAATTATTTTTGCTATTTTATTAATGGTTCTATTTATAGGATTTTTGATTTTATTGATAAGAACCGCTAATTTGAATAAACGTTATAGAGAATTTATGTTGAAACTTGGAAAAGGAAAAAATATTGAAGAAGATTTAGAAAATTATATTTATAGAGTGGAAAAGGTAGAAAAACAAAATTCTGATTTGCAGTTGGTTTGCAAAGAAATAAGTAACCAAATGTCTGGATGTATTCAAAAAATAGGTATTGTTAGATATAATGCTTTTAAGGATACTGGTAGTGATTTGAGTTTTGCTTTGGCTTTATTAGATGAGAACAATACAGGTGTTGTTATGAATGGTATTTATTCAAGAGAAATGTCTAATATTTATGCTAAACCAGTTGAAAACGGCAAATCTTCTTATACAATTTCTGCTGAAGAAAAATTAGCTATTGATAAGGCTGTTCAATCTAAAAATATTTATAAAATAAATATGTAAAAAATTTAAGTTTTTGTATTGACAAATGTTTTTAAAAATGGTAATATAAATACTGTCGCAAGACATCAACAGACATTTGTCAGTTATATGGAGAGGTGGTCGAGTTGGTTTATGGCACCAGTCTTGAAAATTGGCGTGCGTTTATAGCGTACCGTGGGTTCGAATCCCACCCTCTCCGCCATTTCTTTTTTGATATAAGACCATAATTTATGATATATAGATTATTTTGTGTTTTATATCTTTTTTTGTTAATTAATTTTATTTATGTAGGTGTACCCAAGTGGTGAAGGGGGCAGTTTGCTAAACTGCTAGGTCGAGCAATCGGCGCGGAGGTTCGAACCCTCTCACCTACGCCAAGTATAACATCAGGATTTCTGGTGTTATTTTTGTGTTAGAAAAAAGTGAATTTTAAAATGTTGAAAAAAGTTGTAAAAAAGGATTTGTTTTGTTATAATGTAAATAGAGAAATATACATATTAAATTTTGAAGAAAATTTATAAAGAAAAAATATAGAAAACAGGAGATTTTATGAGGAAAAGAGAAAAAAAATATAAGGTTTTATTAATAATTTTACTTTTATTTATTGTGTTTTTTTTTAACAGTACGGTTGTATTTGCAAAGCCAACAGATAAAGAGAAAGCGGCGGCTTTAGAAGATTTTAGATATTATTATAATGATTATGATTATAGTTTTAAAAAATTTAAAGGATCTGCTGAATATAAGACAGTAAAAGAAAATAGTGATAATGCAGGAAAAACAGATGAAGATTTATATATTAATTATTATTTAACTCAAAATAAGCAAGTTGTAGAAAATCTTTTTGCTGCTATGGCTGATGGAAATTTTGATATGACTCAATTAAAAGATGATGAATATTCAGCTGCGGTTGATATGGCAAATGCGATATATGACAATATAGGAACTATATCAAAAGGTATGGGAACTACAGGCTCAATAGATTTCAATACTGGATCTAAAAATATACAAGCAAAGGTAACAGCAGATAAAAGATTTAACAATTTATCAAGTGAACAACAAAGTAGATTTAAACAAGGTGGCGAAGATTCAGAAAAATCAGCAGAAATAAGCAAAGGGGAAGGAAAAACAGAAAGTGTAGATAAAAATAAAATAGAAAAAGCTAGAGAAAAAAATAGAGATATAATTTATAAACAACCAAATGTTGTTTCATCAGGAAGAGGTACTACTACCTTAGAAGATATGATTTCTGATGCAGATAGTTTTGTGGCGATTTCTGGAAAAAACGGTAAAATTGACAGAGAATCATTAGCAGAATTATCAGGAATTATATATAATATAGCTTTACAAATAGGAATAGCAATCGCAGTTATCATGGGATTAACACTAGGAATTCAATTTATGCTAACAGGAGTAGATGGAAGAGCAGATGTAAAAAAAGCTTTAACAGTATATATTATTGGGTGTGTTGTAATATTTGGAGCATTTGGTATTTGGAAATTAGTAGTAGAGCTTATTCAACAAATTTAAAATATTAGATGAAAACTTATATATGAAAGGATGAATTGTAGATGAATAGTAAATTTTATAAAATAATGTTAAAAGTATTTATGATTTTTTTATTAATAATAAATTTTTGTGCAAATTTTTCTTATGGTGCTAATAAAGTATCTGCTAAAGATATAGTATCTTTATATGCAAGTGGTTGGGAAGAAAAATATAATCCGAGTACAGCGTCTCTTACAAGAGATTATATGAATAAAACATTAGGTGATAAAGTTTTAAAAAAGATTGATAAAGATTATAAAAATATTAAAATTACACAGAATGATTTAAAGGGGTTGAACAAAAAACAAAAAGTAATGTTGTTAGGTGTTTTAAAGGTTAAATGGGCAGAAATGTCTAAATCTGATAAGGAAAAATATCAAAAAGCAGGTCATTTTAATTTTGATGGGATAAATGAATCTATAAATCAAGATGAAACTGATGAAGCATATAATAATGCAGTAAAAGGAAATACAAAAATTTATAAACAGCCAGGTCGAGAAGAAACTAATGGTTCAGCCAATACTTTGGATGATATGATAGCTGATGCAGACAATTTTGTAAGTGCAGCAGGAAAGTCAAATAAAATAAATAATGCTGAATTGGCAGATTTATCAGGAACTATATATAACATAGCTTTACAAATAGGAGTAGCTGTAGCTGTATTAGCTGGAATGGCTTTGGGAATTAAATTTATGATATCTGGTGTAGATGAAAAGGCAGATGTAAAAAAAGCTTTGACAGTTTATATTGTTGGATGTGTAGTAATTTTTGGAGCATTTGGAATTTGGAAATTAGTTGTTGAAATTGTGCAAAAAATTTAAGGTTTGAAAAAATGTTCTTAAGGTGTTATAATTAAGGTATAAGAATCAAAGGAGGATAATTATATGATAACAGCAATATTAACTATTTTATTTGCTATCATTGGAGCATCAATTGTTTGGAATGTTATAGGAACTGTGGGACGGATAGCCGTAATTTGTGCAATTGTAATCTGGGTTCTTGTAAAAATCAGTAAAAAAATCCAATGAAAAGAAAACTTGTAGTTTTATAATTATGAAGCTACAAGTTTTTCTGCGTTTTTTGAAAGTTTTTAGAGGAAAAAAATAATAAATAATGTTAATACATTTGATGAAGTAAAATTGGAGTGGTAACAATGTAAAAATTCTGGTTAATCTATTGTTTTTATTTTTTTTTTATATTATAATAAAATTGAAAAAGCAAAATAAATAATTCTTTATGTGAGAAAGTTGGTGATTAAATGAAAAAATATGGAAATTTTATAATTTTAATAATAACAGTTTTATTATCATTATTTTTTATAATTCCAAATTATAGTTATGCTGATGATATAGGTTTAGGAGATTTAAATAGTTACCAAGGTTCTGGTACAAGTTCATATAAATTTCAAACTAAGGCTAATAAGGTATTTACAATAATTAAAGCTACAGGGACAGTTATATCTGTTATAATGTTAACAGCAATAGGTATTAAGTTTTTGCTTGGAAGTGCAGAAGAAAAGGCAGATTATAAAAAGAGTCTTATACCATATATAATAGGGGCTGCGATGATATTTTTAGGTTCATGGTTACCACAACTTATTTATGACTTGACAAATGAGGTTTTTTAGTTTATTATTAATTTAATGTATTATTATCGTATTTCTTGCAAAAATTGTAGAAATATGATAAAATATATAAAGTAATTAGTTTTTAAAATTTTTTAATAAATATTTTTTAAATGAAAGGGAGGGTACATAATGAACGTAAAAAAAATACAAAAAATAGTTGCAATGTTAATGATTACAATAATGTTAATATCTATGATTAATGTAATATCTTTAGCAGGTACAGAACCAAAGGGAATAACAGCTGAAAATATAACTACAACAGCTATAGATAATGCTGGAAAAAAAATAGTTGGAGTACTTCAAGCTGTTGGAATTATTTTATCAGTTGTAATGTTAACAGTTATAGGTATTAAATACTTAATGGGAAGTGCAGAAGAAAAAGCAGATTACAAGAAGAGTTTAATGCCATATGTTGTAGGTGCTGCTTTAGTATTTACAGCTTCAGTATTTGCACAAGCTATTTATGAATTCTTTAATGGATGGAATGCAGGATAATAAATTATTAATAAAAGAAAAACCACTTTTTAGTGGTTTTTTTGTGTCAAAAATATTACAATTATATTAAATTTTAAATAAATTATACTTTTTTACGCAAAAATGTTACAATTTTTGCGTTTTTTTGTTATAATGATATTAAGTGTAAATGGGTTAAAAAGGAGGTAGTATATGAATACTTATAATATACCAAGAAATGTAAAAGGGGAAGGAAGAATATTATACATATTTTCAACTAAAGCTATAATATATACAGCAATAGGATTAGCAATAGGACTTTTATTTTATTTTATATTTAGATTAATAGGATTAACTACTGTTGGAATTATAATATTAGTAGTATTTGGGGTTTTAGGATTTGTAATAGCTACCTTTAAAGTGCCAGATTCAGCTGCTTTTGAAATAACTAGAAAAACAGGTGGAGAAAATATTGATGATGTAATAAGGCGAGCATTTAAGTTTAAAATGGAGCATAACAAAATATATTTATATACAATAGATTCAGAAAAAGAGAAGGAAAAAGAAAAAACAGAAGAAAATGGAGGAAAAGAGAATGGATAATGAAATTTCAAAAATACTAATGGTAGTTTTAATTTTAATGATAATGTTGCTAGCTGTATTTTCAGTTATTTTGTTAGTGTTGCAAATGAAAGCACATAAAAGAAATAATGGGATAAAGAAAAGACCTCAAGTCAAAGAAGAAAAAGGCAAAGGAAAAAAAGGTGAAAATGATAAGCAAGTTAATACATCATATACAAAAAAATCAATATTTGATTTTATGGAGTTTAATGGTGTAGAAGATAATATGATTGTTCAAAAAGATGGAAAACGTTATATTATGGTTATAGAATGTCAAGGTGTAAATTATGACTTGATGTCTCAAATGGAAAAGGTTGGAGTAGAAGAAGGATTTCAACAATTTCTAAATACTCTAAGATTTCCAATTCAAATATATATTCAAACTAGAACAATAAATCTTGAAAAAAGTATACAGGGATATAAAGATAAATTAAAAGAGATAGAAAACAAATATAACAGAACAATATATGAGTATAATAGAATGTTACAAACAGAAAATTATACTAAACAAGAATTAGATGCAGCATTTTTTAATTTAACAAAACAAAGAAATTTATATGAGTATGCAAGAGATATTGTAGAAAACACTGAAAGAATGAGTTTGAATAGAAATATATTAAATAAAAAATATTATGTTATATTATCTTTTATGCCTGAAGAAGCAAGTGGGACAACATATGATGTAGAAGAATTAAGAAATATGGCATTTTCAGAATTATATACTAAAGCACAAGCTTTAATAAGAACTTTATCAGGATGTTCAGTTAATGGAAAAATTTTAAATTCTAGTGAATTAGTAGAATTATTATATGTAGCATATAATAGAGACGATTTTGAAATATTTGGTTATGATAAAGCAATGCAGGCTGGTTATGAAGATTTATATTCAGTTGCACCAGATGTTTTTGAAAAGAAAATAAGAGTTTTAGATGAACAAATAAAAAATGGCTCAATAGATTTAGCAAATAGTGCAATAGAAAAAGCAAAGGCAAAATCAAAAGCTCAGCAAATGGCCGAAGAAAAAGAAAAAAGACTGGATGATTTAATTAGCCAAATGGCACAAATGATTTTAGAGGAAAATCAAAATGTTGTTGGTGTAGATATAGCTAAAGAGGCTGTAAAAGAAATAAAGAAAGAGTCTGAACAAAAGAAAGAAGGAGGTAAGCTAAATGAGAAAAAAGAAAGAGGAGTTGCAACTAGAACAAAATCAAATAAATAGAACAGAAGAAATGGAATTTCTAAAAAAGAGAACAATAAAAGAGTTGATTGCTCCAGCAGGTATAGATGCTTCAAAAATAGATCATTTGGAGATAATATCAAATGTAAAAAAATATGCTAGAAGCTTTTTTATATCAACCTTACCACGTATGTGTACATTCCCAGAATTGTTTAGGGATTTATACTTTTTTGGAGATATAAATACATCTATTTATATAACACCAGTTTCAGAAGCTAGATCACAAAATGAGTTAAATAAAGTTATAAATGAATTGGAAACAGAAAGAATTGTAGCTGCAGATAGAGGTAATATAAATAGGGAAAGTACTTTGACACAAAAAAGATTTGAAGCAGAACAATTAAGAGATGAAATTGCAGCTGGATTTAATAAAATGTATGAGGCTTCTGTTATTTCAACATTATATACATATTCTTTAGAAGATTTGGACAGACTTACAAAAATGTTGGCAACAGAAATGTCAAAATCTTTAGTAAATGTTAAAAGTGCTTGGGGAATCCAAGAAGAGGCTTTTAAATCAAATTTGCCTTTGATGGATGATAAAGTTAAAAAAATACATTCTT
>ERZ824473.2560-NODE-2560-length-20859-cov-5.672707_pt1 | contig 20859 bp, 18 predicted proteins | sample MGYA00519874_ERZ824473 | MGnify/ENA primary metagenome ERZ824473 (study PRJEB31778, sample SAMEA3449151) | human gut metagenome | biome: human gut; feature: human-associated habitat; material: faeces | place: United Kingdom | collected 2010/2012 ... | reverse complement strand
GCGGCCTACATTGGCCCGCTCGTATGGCCGCGAGTGTCCGTTGCTTGCCGTAGTATCTCACCTCCTCGCCTTTGATTGTGACGCGGGCGCTGCTGCCGTCGTAGGTTTTGCCCTGAATGACGATGACGCCGTCCTCCCGCTTGCAGCAGGAGCAGGGCAGGGCCAGCTCGACGAACAGGTGCGCGATGATGCAGGAGGCTTCGGCTGGTGGGATCGGGGTGTAGTTGTAGCAGTTTCCCATCAGCACTCGAGCCTCCGCTGCCCTGTGTTCCAGATGCCGGATCTCACGGTCAGCCCCTCCAGATCGTCGAATGTGATCTGGAAGGGGTTACTCGTGATGTCCGTGCAAACGAAGTCCCACAGGGCGTCGACCTTCACCTTCAGAGCGTTGTCAGCCGCGTCGACATACTCCTTTGTCGTGATGTCCTTCGGGTCGTCGACTGCTCCGTAGTGTTTCATAGGCCGGCCTCCTTACAGTGCGATGCTTGTGATGATGACGAGGATCGGGTTGGAGGGCGCGGCCGCGAGCGTGACCGTGACTTTGCCGTTGGCCGAGGCCGTGGCGTTCTCGAAAGAGATGTCGCCGATGACCTGCTCCTTGGTGGCGCTGTCGATCAGGATCACGCTGAGGATGTAGCCGGTGACGGCGAAGCTCTTGCTCGCCGCGTCGCTGATGGTCTGGACGGTCTTGGTGACGGCCTTCGGGATCGCGGGTTTGTTCTTGATGAAGGCGTCACTATTGCCGTCCGTCTCGTTCCAGTCGCTCTGGACGTTCTTCTCGGCGTCGGCGGGAGCGTGGGCGCTCTGGCTGTGGTCGTATGCCGTCTTGCCGCGGTCGCCGCGGTAGGCGGTGCTCGCAGTCTCGCCGATGGCGAGGTCGTTGCCGATGACGGCGTAGGTCGTCCCGCTCCAGCGGTACGTCTTGTTCTGGTACTCGCCTTCGCTCAGGATAACGTAGATCTTGTCGGACTCAGGCGTCAGGGCGGCGCCGCCGGAGGTCTTACTCAGCCAGTCGGCACCGAGGGCCGTGGCGCCGGTGCGGATGTAGGCGTCGACGACGTCGTCCACATAGCTCGGGAGCTGGTTGGCCGGCACCTTGCCGCCGCTGTCCAGCTCGGCCACGCCGCCGGCTGCGCCCTTTTCCGTTGCGGGGATCGCGCCGACGTCAGCGGCAGCGGACGGGATCGTCGGCTTGTCGCTCAGATCCTTATAGCTGCCGGAGAAGGCCACGGTCTTGAGGTCGCTGAAGAACTTCAGCACCTTGCCGAGCAGGACGCTCAGCTTCTCGCCGGAGACGGGCGCCTCCCGCTTGGCTGCTGCCTCGAAGGCGACGGTCACGTTGGAGCCGTCGCCGTCCGTGTTCAGCTTGCTGGTGTCCTTGGGATGGACGTGGTCGCCGCGTGCGAACGCTGTCTCGGAGCCGACGGCAGCGGTGCCGTTCATCTTCGGCGTGGTCGTGGATGCGACTGCGCCCTCGGGGACGTCCTTGGCCGTGATGAACTTGCTGTCGTTCTCGAGCTGCGAGAGCTTAGTCGGCACGGGGATCCATTTCTCGCCTGTCCACAGGTACAGCGTCAGGTCGATGCTGTTGAAATAGATCTGGCCGAGCTTCGGGTTGGACGGAGGTGCAGCGAGCGGCTGCATGATGGCGTTTTGGATCTCATTCTGCGAGAGATCCAGATTTGTCAGGATTTTCACGGGTTTACCTCCTTAGTTGAAGTATGCAGTCCCGGAAAAGGCCGCGCAGAAGGTCAGGCGCACGGTGTTGTCGTCGAGGTAGTCGACCTCTCCGATGACCACAGTGCCGGCGCTGTCGACGACCGTGACGGCGGGCCGCTTTCCGAGGTTGTGGGCGACTGTCCACACCTTCGCTGCCTGCGCCTGCTTGTGGGTGTGGTGCCTGTCGTCCGTGATGCCGAGCTGCGCCGGCGTCATGTCGCCGATCAGCTCGTGCCCGTTGATCTTGGGCTTGTTGCGCAGGGCTTCGTAGTTTGAGGCGCTGCCGCCGCCCGTCTCCTTCATGGAGGCGGTCATGGAGGCAGGCGTCTCGGTCATCTTCGCCCCGAAGGTCTCCGCGCTGCCAGAGAACGAGGCATTGAAGTCGACGCTCACTTAGATGACGCCGTCCTTCAGGATCCGGCTGAGCGGGGCGGTCATAATGTTGCTCGCAAACGCGCGCCCGTCCTCCGTCCTGCCGCGGATCTGCACCTCCACCTGTTGATCCTCGTCTGGAGACAGAGAGCCGAGCAGCAGCGTGTCGGCTTGCGTCAGGCTGACGGTGACGACCTTGTCGGTCGCGTCGACGCCCTCGTCCCCGAGGTGCTTGGTGACTTCCACCTGCTTCGGCGGGGCATAGGTGGCGAGCTGCTGCGTGCGGAATGTTACCCACATGGTCACGAACTCGCTGACGTCGATGTCACAGTTGATGGTGATGGTTGGTGTGGTGCCTCTATACATGGGCGGCCTCCTTTCTGGCCTTTGGCCGGTAGTTTAGCACTCGAGGCGCTGGAGTCCGCTGTTCCAGATGCCGGCCGTCAGGGTGATGCCCGTCAGGTCTGCAAACGTGATCTGGAAGGGGTTGGTCGTGATCTCGCTGAAAACGGCGTCCCACAGTGTTGCGATCTTGCTGGTGTTCTGGCCGACCGCGTTGCTCAGGTCATTCACCGACGCCTCGGCGGCCTGTGCGATTGTGATGGCCTGCCGGGCGAGTGCCAGAGCCTCCTCGGCCGTAGCCTGCGCGCCGAGGGCGATGGCCTTGTAGGTCTCGTAGTCCTCTTTGGTGGCGTAGGCGTCGGCGGGGATGTAGGCGGTCACGTTGGTGGCCGTGCCGATCGCGGTGACGATGTCGATGGTTTTCTCGACGATGGTGGCGCCGCCGGAGGGCGGGATCCACTCGGCCAGATCGCCGCAGTTGCCGTAGCAGTACAGCACCTCGCCGACCTCGGGATCGGGATCTTCGGCATAAAGGCCGAGCTCGCGGTAGTAGAAGCCCTCGGTCTCGTCGCCGTTGGTGAAGATGCCGCCGACGGCCACGGTGCCGTCACCGTTGATCTTCAGCTTCGTGATGTCGACGGTCGCCTTCGGGCTGACCACGCCGGTGAGGGTGCGGGGCGTCTGGCCCTCCTCGAGGTAGCCATCGCCGAGGACGATCTTGGTGTAGTTGATCTTCTGGCCGGCCACGCCCTTCGCCAGAACGATCAGGCCGGCGGTGGTGATGTCGTTGTTGATAAATGCAGCCATGTCTATCTCCTTTCCTTACTCGGAAACTCCCTTTTTTACCCGTAACTCTGTAATACGGTTTCTAATAAAGTCCATCTCCATATACGATTCCTCCACCACCATTTCCCTCATGGTACACTTTTGTGGTGTGACATTAGGGTGCGCGTGGTGTGCTTTTTTATACAATAGCACTTTAATGGTGTTATAATTGAGTAAAACGCCACACGGGAAAAGAGAGAAACGCATGGATAGAGAAAGAGAATCGCCCCCGGAGAGGCTGCCGTTCTGTTTGGACGACACAGTTGGTGAAATAGTAAGGGCATGTCAGGAGTGCCCCGGGGTCTACTATATCGCGGCCCGGAAACAGGACGGCAGGTTTTTAGCGGACGAATACTATGTGGTGGAACGCTCCTCGCCAGCCATATCAAAAGAGGCTATGGCATACGGAAGAATGTCGGAAGAGGACTCCCGTGTGCTGCTCTATCCGTTTGCGGAGGAACGACATGGGTATAAAATTATTGAGTATGAGATCTATCGGTATCAGGTCCGGCACGGAATACACGCAGACGGACAGACCTCGCTTCGTGATGTTGCTTTTTTCAATATGGAGTATCATCCGGAATACTTTGGGACCTACCCGGCGCCCCTTGCCACGCCGCGGGGCCGTACTGCACGCTACAAGCCGCTGATGAACGGCGTCTTCTGGATCGAAACAGGCACAGGAGAGGAAGTCCTCGCTGTCTGCTATCCTATTTGGAACTGCGACTTCTCGGAAACCGTATTGAAGCAATCGGAGCAGTCAGAAGAGGATGTGCGGGAAGGAATTGACAATACTTTGGGGTATCTGTTCTTTTCCAAGCGGGCCAGCAGTCTCGCCTTGTTTGAACTATGGGGGCAGTACGAGGAGTTAAGGACTGGCGGCCTAATCGACTACCCCGCATTGATGAACTATATCTGGGCCTATTTTCCGGAGTACGCCGCCACATACAATATGCAGAATCAGCTGGGGATGCACGATACCTTCGGCCTGTTGATGAGCGCACTGGGGGCGGAGGTGGAATTGCAGAACAACCCAAATGAAGTAATTGCAATATCAACAGCCGCCGGGCTTGATTTCCTGAATTTTTAATTGGGCTAAAAATGACAGATCAGGTGGAACAATGGACTGGGATCAAAATGAAGAGCTGGTAGAACAAATCCTTCGTACCGGCATGTATGCAAAGCTGTACGATGAAGAAACAACATACGGGTACCTGACCTATTTAACCTACCGGGTGGAGGAGACGCTGTTCACTTGGAAAAAGGAAAGCGATGTGGACGGGTTTTGGGCCGACCTCACATGGGAGGAATATATCGCCTTTTTGCGGCGGGAAAAAACATTGCTCCTGGCAGCCCAAAGGGTGTTGCTCAACACCGTGATGGCTTTCCCTGCCTCCGCATTTGACTTTACATTGTCAGAGGCAGAAGTGGACTTTCCCGTAGCGCGTTATGACAGTGCCGGGATGCTCCATATGGCAAAACTCTATTCCTTTGAGAACTACATCTCAATCGTGGAGTTTCTGATGTTCCGAGCAGAGAGGGAGTATTATCTGCTGTGGAAGAAACAGCGGGGACCCCACTACACATGGGAGCTTTATATCGTGGAGCTGCTTCACAGCCGAAGGGAGTTTGTGGACCCACTATCAAGGGCCTTCCGCAACGCGCTGGTTCAACTGGACTTTCTCCCAGCGTGGCAGATGATCTATCCGACTATTCAAGAGGATGAAGAAATAGAATAACATGAAAAGACCCCGCAGATTCGGTCTGTGGGGTCTTTCGATCTCTCCCCCTCTTGACAAATACAAACCATAGTGCTATATTCAAAACATCGTTATAAAACAGTGTTTTGAAAAAGGAGGAATGGCAGTGGCAAAACAAAAGGTGGGCGTCTATGACAAGGTGCTGGAGTGCGCCAAGGAGGAGTTTTTGTCCAGGGGATTTCTGGACGCATCTCTGCGGAGCATTGCCCAGGAGGCGGATACCAGCACCGGCTCCATCTACACCCGGTTCGGGGACAAGGAGGGGCTGTTCCGGGCCATTGCGGAGCCGGTGGTGGATGAGTTCAAGGCCATGTTCCGCAAGGTGCAGGAGGATTTTCATCAGCTCAGCGAGGAGGAACAGCGTGCGGATATGGGACAGTACACCGCCCGCCACCAGGAGGAAATGCTGGACTACATCTACGACCACTTTGATGTGTTCCGTCTGCTGCTGGACGGGGCCCACGGCACCCGCTTTGCCTGTTTCCTGGATGAGCTGGTGGACATCGAAGTGGAGTACACCTACAAGTACATGGAGGTCATCGGCTGTGAGAGCGTCAAGTCCGGCCTGGTGACGGAGGAGTTCATCCATATCATCGTCACCGCCTACTTCAACGGCATGTTCGAGGTGGTGCGGCACAACATGGATCGCGAGGCTGCCCACCGCTATGTCAAGATGCTCAACCGCTACCACATGGCGGGCTTTTCCACCGTGTTTGACCCTCGGCCCTGACAAAAGAGGCTGTGCCTTTGGGTACAGCCCTCTCATTTGTGCAAAAGTTAGCAAATACTAACCAAAAGGAGGAATTTATCATGAAACAGAAAAGCCCCATGCTCCGTCTGTGGGAGCTGGGAGAGGGACAGCAGGGCGGCCTGAAGCGGGCGGTCCTGTCCGCTGTGGTGGGGGTACTGTTTGGGATGCTCCCTTACTTCGCCGCGGCGCAGATCATTCTGGGCCTGCTGAAAGGGGAGCAGAGTATGCAATACTACCTGATATGGTGTGTTGTGGCGCTCGTGGGCTTCCTGCTCCGGGCAACCCTGTATTCCCTGGCTCTGTCCCAATCCCACAAGGCCACCTTTGCCATCCTGAAATCCATCCGGGAGCGGGTGCTGGAGAAACTGCCCAGAATGCCGCTGGGCACGATTTTGGACACCTCCAGCGGCCAGATGAAGCAGATCATCGTGGATCAGGTGGAGAGCATGGAACGGCCCCTGGCCCATCTCCTGCCGGAGATGACCGCCAATGTGCTGGGGCCGGTGTGCATCCTTATTTATCTGTTCGTACTGGACTGGCGGATGGCCCTTTTAAGCCTGGTGTCCATCCCGGTGGGCATGGCTTTCATGATGGCGGTGATGGCCGGCTACGGCAAGCAGTACGAGGGCTCGGTCAAAACCACCCAGGCCATGAACAGCGCCATTGTGGAGTACATCGGCGGCATTGAAGTTATCAAGGCGTTCAACCAGGGCAAGCAGTCCTATGCCCGCTTCTCTGACAGCGTGAAGGCCAACGCCTCCTACTTTTACCACTGGATGAAGAGCTGCCAGATGCCGGTTTCTCTGGCTCGTGCCATCTCACCTACCACCATGATCACCATTCTGCCGGTGGGCTGGCTTCTCTACACCGGAGGGAGTCTGCCCATAGAAACCTTTATCACCACCATCGTCCTGTCCCTGGGCATCGCCGGGCCGCTGCTGGCCGCCATGGACTTTGTGGACAGCCTTGCCAAAGTGGGCACCATCGTGGGCTCGGTGGACGCCATTCTGAACGGAGCGGAGCAGGATCACGGGGAAACACCGGCGGAGTTCCGGGGCCGGGACATCCAGCTCTCCCATGTGTCCTTCGGCTACCACGCGGACAAGGAGGTGCTCCACGATGTGTCCCTCACCATTCCAGCTGGGAGCATGACCGCCTTTGTGGGGCCCTCTGGCTCAGGCAAGTCCACCATCGCCAAGCTGATCGCCGGCTTTTGGGATGTAACCTCCGGCTCCATCACCTTGGGCGGACAGGACTTGAAGCGGGTCCCGCTGAAGCAGCTCTATGACCAGGTGGCCTTTGTCTCCCAGGACAACTACCTCTTTGACGAGAGTATCCGGGAAAATATCCGCATGGGCCGCCCGGCGGCCACCGACGCCGAGGTGGAGGCGGTGGCAAAGGCCGCCGGGTGCGACGCCTTTATCCGGGGCCTGGAACGCGGCTACGACACCGTGGTGGGCGGAGGCGGCGCCCATCTGTCCGGCGGCGAACGCCAGCGTATCGCCATCGCCCGGGCCATGCTCAAAGACGCGCCCATTGTGGTGCTGGACGAGGCCACCGCCTACATAGACCCCGAGAACGAAGCTGTTGTTCAGCAGGCCGTGGGCAAGCTGGTGGCGGGAAAGACCGTTCTGGTCATCGCCCACCGCCTCAGCACCATCACCGGGGCGGATCAGATTGTGGTAATCAATGGCGGCCGCATCCAGGATGCGGGTACCCACGAGGAACTTTTGAAAAACTGCCCGCTGTATCAGGAGATGTGGCGGGCTCACATGGGCGCAAAGGAGGGAGAGCAGGCATGATCGGCGTTCTGAAAAAAATCTGGCACTTTGCCGGCGAGGAACAGGGCAATATCCGGAAGTCCATGATTTTAGGCTTCTTTTACGCGGTGTTCCACATGTTCCAGATCGCGGCCATCTATGTGGTGGTGCTGGCCCTGGTGGGCGGCTCCACAGACTCCACCCCGGCATGGCAGGCGCTGGGGCTTCTGCTGGCCAGCATTCTGGGCCGGGCGGTCCTCAACCGCTTCAGCCAGCTCCAACAGACCCACGCCGGCTACTTCATGGTGGCGAACAAGCGTATCTCCATCGGCGACAAGCTCAAGCGGGTCCCCATGGGCTATTTCAACGACCAGAGTTTGGGAGAGCTCACCGGTATCACCACCACCGTTCTGGACGAGGTGGAGAGTACCGGCCCCATGGTGTTGGTCGGCATTCTGGGCGGCCTGATCAATTCCGCCGTCATGCTGCTGTGCGTCCTGTTCTGGGACTGGCGGATCGGCCTGCTGGCCCTGGCGGGGATGCTGGTGTATCTGGCCCTTCTCTCCGGAATGGAGAAACAGTCCGCCAAAATCGCCCCCAAGCGCCAGCGGGACGAGGCTCGGCTGGTGGAGGCGGTGCTGGAACAGCTCCAGGGCATGAGCGTCATCAAGTCCTTTAACCTGACCGGAAAAGGCGACAAGCGGGTGCGGCAGGCGCTGGAGGACAGCAGGGCGAACAATCTGGCGGTGGAGAAGCTGTTCACTCCTTATATCTGGAGCCAGGAGATGGTCCTCCACCTGTTCAGCGTTCTAATTCTGGCGGCGTCGGTGGGGCTGTGCCTGACGGGAGCCATGTCCCTCGCCAATGCGCTGATGGCGGTCATTGTCTCCTTCCTGATCTTCTCCCAGATCCAGTCCGCGGGCAGCGGCGTGTCCGCCCTGCGTCTGGTGGGCAGCTCCATCGACCACGCCAACCAGGTGGACGACATCCCTGAGATGGACCAGCGCGGCACGGACATCCGCCCGGAGGGCCACGAGATTGTATTCGACCATGTGAACTTCTCCTATGGAAGCCGCCCCATCCTCAAGGATGTGTCACTGACTATCCCGGACCGGACCACCACCGCCATTGTAGGGCCCTCCGGCTCCGGCAAGACCACCCTCTGCAACCTGATCGCCCGGTTTTGGGATGTGGACAGCGGCCGTGTGACCATCGGCGGCCGGGATGTGCGGGAGTACACCCTGGAGTCCCTGATGGAGCAGGTGAGCATGGTGTTCCAGCGGGTGTACCTCTTTGCCGACACCGTGGAGAACAATATCAAGTTCGGCTCTCCCGACGCCACCCATGAGCAGGTGGTGGAGGCGGCGAAGAAGGCCTGCTGTCATGATTTCATCTCCGCTCTGCCGGAGGGATATAATACCGTGATCGGAGAGGGCGGGGCCACCCTTTCCGGCGGCGAGAAGCAGCGTATCTCCATCGCCCGGTGCCTCTTAAAGGACGCGCCCATCGTCATCTTCGACGAGGCCACAGCCAATGTGGACCCCGAGAATGAGGACCAGCTTCAAAAGGCCATGGAGGCCCTGACCCGGGAGAAGACCGTGCTGATGATCGCCCACCGGCTTAAGACCGTGCGGAGCGCGGATCAGATCCTGGTACTGGACCAGGGGCGCATCGTCCAAAAGGGCACCCATGACGAGCTGATCCAGCAGGCGGGCATCTACCGGGATTTCGTGTCCGAGCGCACGGAGTCCAGCCGCTGGACACTTTGATTGATCGAAAAAGACAAAACTGCAGTACAGATATTTGCATTGCGATTTTTGGGTGGCTATGGCATTTGCAGCAAAAAAATCGCCATGCGCAGATACGGGGAACGCTATAAAGAAAGCGTGCAGTTCCAAAACTAAAGTGGAGCTGCACGCTTTCTATTCTACTTCTTTCCTACCTTCCTAAACTCTCCCGGTAACAGTCCAGTGCTCTTTCGGAACAGCTCCGCAAAGCGGCTGGAGGTAGAATAGCCCACAGTCTGCGCAATCTGTCCAATGGACAAATCAGTATTAGCGAGAAGGTACTCGGCCTGGCTCATGCGGCGCTGCTGGATGTACTCGGTGATGGTGCAGTCATAGACTTTTTTGAAACTGCTCTTGAGTTTTGTTGTCCCCATGCAGGCAATCTGGGTCAGACGCTCCATAGGAACTTCCGCGGCGTAATGGTCGCTCAGGTAGGTAGCGACTGTCCGAATATTCTCAATATCCTGGGTTGCCAGCCGCCCAGTGGCCGCCGGACGCTTTTTCTGATACTCCACCACCAGCGACAACGCTTCGGCTACCTTGCCCTCATAAAACAGTTTGGCGGCGATCCCATCTCCGCGGTAATTTTGAAGCTCTGTAAGGAGCCTGGACATTTCCGGGAAGTCTGTTGTCTGGTCGATCTTTCGGAATGCCTCCACCGGGTTGTGGTATTCGTCCGGATACTGCTTTTTGAGATAATCCTCATAGTAGGCGGGCATGATCTCAACGCCGATGGAGCGAATAGGAATATTTTTGTGGATCAGCACCCGGTAGGGCGAATAGCCGCCGATATAGGTTTTGATACACCCGGCGGACAGCCGGCGGTACGGAGCCAATTCCTCGCCGGATATGGAATCATAGCGGGTGATGCTCAGACACTCCGGCAGGGAGAATTCCAGCAGAGAGTCCTCGTGAAAGGAAAAGTTATGGATCTTGATGTCGTACAAATCCTTTTGCCCGTAGGTCCAGTAGGACCCCTCTCCGATTTTGGGCGATAACTTCCACGAGATGCCTAAAGAACCATACCGCTGATTATCCGGATCGGGGATAAAACCGTGCCCTTTCAGCAGCGGTGCATAGTATTGCTCAATGATTTCGGGCATGACAAAAGACTCGCCTCCTTTTTACAACGATTGGACGGATATTTGAAACGAAAAGACGAACTTCGTTTCAAATGATTGAAAGCCGCCCGAATCGAGTGTATTTTATAAGCGGCGGTTAGCGTAATCTAACCGAAGAATAGCACATCTCAAAGAAAAAGTCAACATGACGCAGAAACAGGAGGAGCAAAATGAGTAATCAAGTCAATTCATTGAAGAAAGGCCTTACCGTCAAGGACCTTGTGACAACCGGCATTTTCAGTGCCATCTTTTTTGTGTTTACCCTGGTCGGTGGACTTCCGTTTGCCCCGAATCCAGTCCTGACCTTCTATATGCCGATGGGGGCGGCGCTGCTGTGTGGCCCTATTTATCTGCTGATGGTGGCTAAGGTGCAGAAGCGGTGGAGCGTCACAATCCTCGGCATCATTATGGGAATCATCTGGTTCGCCACTGGAATGCACTGGGCGTTTTCCCTGGGCTATATCGGGATGGGACTCATTGCGGACTTGGTGGCCGGCGCCGGTCACTACCGCAACAAGGCCATCAATCTGCTGTCCTACATGCTGATTTCTCTGGGAGGCATCTATACTTATGTGGTTTTCTTTCTTGACCCGGACGGCTGGGCCAGCACCATGCTGAAAAACGGCACGGAACAGTCCTACATCGACACCATGAACGCCTCCGTAACCTCCTGGCTTCTCGCGGTTATCATCGTTGGCACCTTGGCGGTGGCAGCTCTCAGCGGATGGGTCGGCGGCAAGATGCTGAAAAAGCAGTTTGAAAAGGCTGGGATCACCGCATGATGGGCGGAGCGTCATCCCGGCGTGGACTGTGGCTGGACCCCAGAACGAAGATATTGCTGCTGTTGTTCTGCATCCTCTCCGCTATGATGGCCCCGTCCCTATTCTACGAACTGGGCCTTGTGGTGCTGATCGGGCTGCTCGGCGCCTGCTTCGGGAAGTGGAAATACGCCTGGAAGGGTGTGCTGTTCTATGCGCTGATTGTCCTGCTCACCCTCTGGATTATGGACACCATGACGGGCACCTGGCGCACTATGTTTATTGCGTTTTTAGGGCTGTTCCATAAGGTCTATCCCTGCGGGATGCTGTCCGGCATTGTCCTCTCTACCACGAAAGTCAGCGAATTCTTATCCGCCATGAACCGTATCCGCGCACCGAAAAAGCTGGTGATCCCGCTGGCCGTCATGCTCCGCTATGTTCCCACCATCCAGGAGGACTGGCGGTTTATCAAGGACGCCATGCGGATGCGGGATGTGTCGCCGTCTCCCAAGGGACTGCTGACGCACCCGGCCATGACGGTGGAGTGCATTTATGTCCCGCTGATGATGGCGGCATCCAAGGCGGCGGATGAACTGTCCATCGCTTCCATTACCCGCGGGATCGAAAACCCGAAGCCCCGGACCTGCCTGGTGCAGATTCACATAGGGCCTGCGGATCTTCTGGCGGGCGTCTGCTTCGCGGCGTATCTCGCTGCGGGGCTGTACTGGAAGGGAGTGTTTGGATGATTGAACTAAAGCATGTGTCGTTTGCCTACCAGGGGCAGGAGCATGACGGCCTGCACGACATCAATCTGACGATTGCGGACGGAGAGTGCGTCCTGTTCTGCGGTCGGAGCGGATGCGGAAAGACCACCATCACAAGGCTGGTCAACGGCCTGATCCCACAATTCTATGCGGGAGAATTGACGGGCAGCGTACTGGTGGATGGACAGGAGATCAGCAAACTGCCCATGTACCAGATCGCCGCTAAAGTCGGCTCTGTGTTCCAAAACCCCAGGACGCAGTTTTTCAATGTGGACACGGACAGCGAAATCGCCTTTGGGATTGAAAACGAGGCCCAGCCGCCCGTGGAGCTGGCGGAGCGGGTGGAACAGACCACCGACGACCTGCATATCCGTCCGCTCCGAAACCGCAATATCTTTGAATTGTCCGGCGGCGAAAAGCAGAAGATTGCCTTCGCCTCGGTCTATGCCATGAATCCGGAGATTTACCTGCTGGATGAGCCATCCTCCAATCTGGATATGACATCTATCCAGGAGTTAAAAGACCATCTGCGGCTGCTTCAAAAGCAGGGCAAGACCATTCTGATCGCGGAGCACCGGCTCTATTATCTGATGGATCTGGCGGACCGAATCGTGTACTTGGAGCAGGGCCGGATCGAGAAGATTTTTACGCCGGAAGAGTTCCGTAGATTGCCGAAGGAGGCCCGGGAACGCATGGGATTGCGGGCGGCGGACTTGGCGGAGGTGCGGCCTCCGCAAGTCCACCCGCCGGCATTTTCCCCTGTCCTGGAACTTCGGGATGTCACGCTCCGGTATAAAAAGCGGACGATCCTGCACCGAATCAGCCTTGCCGCCGCAAAGGGTGAGGTCATCGGCGTGGTGGGCCACAACGGGGCCGGGAAAACGACCTTTTCACGCGCCCTGTGCGGGCTCCACAAGGACTGTGAGGGGCAGTTTCTATGGGATGGACAGGCGATGGAGCGGAAGAACAGGCTGAAACGCTCCTATATGGTGATGCAGGATGTGAACTACGAATTGTTTGCCGAGAGTGTGGAGGCGGAGTGCTCTTTCGGCATCCGCAATCCGGATTTGTCCTTGGCAGCCTCGACTCTGGAGGAATTGGGGCTGGCTCCCTATCGGGAACGCCACCCCAACACGCTGTCCGGAGGGCAGAAGCAGCGGGTGGCCGTAGCGGTCAGCATGATCTGCGGGAAAGACCTGCTGGTGTTTGACGAGCCCACCAGCGGCCTGGACTTTGACAGCATGACGCAGGTGGCGGGGCTGATCCGGCGGCTGTCGGAACTGGGAAAGGTCATTTTCATTGTCACCCATGATTTTGAATTTGTCTGCCGCACCTGCTCCCGCGTCCTGCATTTTGACGAGGGCGAGATACCCGATGATATACCCGTTGTGATGGACGCCCTCCCAAAACTGAGAGAGCTGTTCTCTGTCAAGGTGAATGGCTCCGAAGGAGACAGAGAAGGTGGCCTGGGCCATTCAGATGGAAAGGAGAGGTAGTCTGTGAAACAGAAGAAAACCAATCGTGTGACCCTGCTTCTCCACTGGGCCGGGGAGCAAAAGATATGGCTGTTCCTGGCCGTGCTTCTGGCGATGGCCGGGGGCCTGTGCATTGTGGTGCCCTATATTGAAATTTACCGGCTGATGGATGCCGCCTTTGGCGGGACCTGTACCGAAGAACTGGTGGTGCGGGTCGTGGCTGCTGTGGCCGCGGCGGTGGTGCTCCGCTTTGTACTGTTCGGTGCGTCTGGGGTGGTATCCCACAAGGGAGCCTACGGTGCGCTGTTCAAGGTCCGCTGCATGGTAGCAGAGCACATGGCTAAGGTTCCGCTGGGGGCGCTGAACGAGCGGCGGACCGGCGACATCAAAACCGTACTGAATGAGGACATCGAGAAGCTGGAGCTGTTTCTGGCCCACAACCTGCCGGATCTGGTGTGCTATCTGGTGGGGCCGGTGGTGGTTTTTGCCTATCTGATGACCGTCAATATCCCGCTGGCTCTGATTTCCCTGGTGCCGCTGGTGCTTGCGGTCCTGGTGATGGCGATTATGTTCCGCAATACGGACGACCTGATGGACCGGGCCAACCGTTCCATCACCGCGCTGAACTCGGTCATGATTGAGTATATCAGTGGCATGAAGCTCATCAAGGCATATAACATGGGGAGCAAATCCTTCCAGAAATTCTCCTCCGCCATCCATGAGGAAAACGCCATGTGGAACGAGACCTCCCGCCGCATGGGACCTCCCTACGCGGCCTTCGTGGTCATCATTGAGTGCGGGATGCTGCTCATGGTACCGCTGGGCGGGATGTTTTTCCTGAAAGGCTCCCTGACAGCCAGCGCGTTCCTGCTGTTCCTCTATGTGGGGTCCATGTACCTGACGGAGATCCGTCCGCTGCAGGAGCTGGGGACCAATTTCGCCAATGTGCTGAACGCGGTCACCAAAGCGAAGGAGATTCTGGATGTCCCTATCTATGAGGGCGGAACAGATTTTCCCCAATGCCATGATATTGAATTGCGGAATGTGCGGTTTTCCTACGATGGCAAAACCGATGTGCTGCAAGGCGTCAACCTCAAAATCAGGGACGGAGAGAGGCTGGCCCTGGTGGGGCAGTCCGGCTCCGGCAAGAGCACCATGATCGAACTGATCTCCCGCTTCTATGATGTGCAGGAGGGCGAGGTGCTGATCGGCGGGAAAAATGTCAAGGGGCTGGACTACGACACCATCTTGAGCAATGTGGCCATCGTGTTTCAAAAGACCTTCCTCACCCGCGACAGTGTACTGGAGAACATCCGCATGGGGAGCAGCGCCAGTCTGGAACAAGTAAGGGCCGCCGCAAAGGAAGCCCAGATTGACGACTTCATCATGTCTCTGCCGGATGGCTATGATACCAAGGTGGGGAGCTTCGGCTCCCGGTTTTCAGGCGGAGAGAAGCAGCGGATCGCCATTGCCCGGGCCATTTTGAAAAATGCCCCGATCCTGATTTTAGATGAGGCTACCAGCGCCTCTGACCCGGAAAACCAGATGGAGATTGATAGGGCCATTCAAAATCTTTGTAAAGGTAAGACTGTTATTGTGGTTGCCCACCGCCTCAGCGCCCTGAAGATGTGTGAGCGGGTCGCAGTGGTGGAGGACCACACCATCACCTGCGTTGGCACCCATGAGGAAGTCCGCAGGAATAACGCTTACTACCGGAAAGCCTGGGAGGACTACGAAAAGGCCCGGAACATCACCTATCAGATGGAAGGAGGCGAGGAAAATGCGTGAGCACGATGTTTTGAAAAAGAACAAAAATTTTTACATTGGCGTCGGGGGAACGGTTTTGGAGGGCCTGCTCTCCGGCAGCCTGTTCCTGCTGCTTTACTCTGTCATGCAGCTTTTGTGGGCGGGGCAGTTTGACCTGAACCGGGTGTTGATGCTGACCGGGGTGATTGCCGGCATCTTCCTGCTCCGTATCCTGATTTACAGCTATGGCTACACCAAAGCCCAGATCGGCGGCGCGGAAGTCAGCCAAAATATCCGGCTGTTTATGGGTGATCATCTCAAGCGTATCCCTCTGTCCCGGTTTACCCAGGGGCAGACCGGCGACTACATCAACACCATCACCAGCGATGTCAATAACTATGAAAAGATCCTGACCCACAAAATCGGGGACCTGGCGAAAAACTTTGCCTTGTCCATCATGCTGATTGTGTTTGTCATGACGATCTATGTCCCCGCCGGGCTGATCCTGCTGGCGGCGGATCTGCTGCTGATTCCTGGATTGTGGCTTTCTTTCCGTATGGTGAAGAAGTACGGCAAGGAAAAGAATGACATCTGTGCGGAGAATGTCAGCAGCATCGTGGAGTATGTATCCGGCATCCAGACCTTCCGGGCTTATGGCGTGGGCGGCTTGAAAAACAAGACGGTTATCAGCGCCATGCGGGACTTCTGCCGCATCAGCTTTGTATATGAGGCCAAGGTGCTCCCTGTGGGAGCCGGGCTGGGCATCCTGATCTGGCTGTCCTGCCCGCTGGTCATCTGGACCGCCTACGCGCCGTGGGCAGCCGGGGCCATCGACACGGTTTCCTATCTGCTGGTCTGCATGTTGCCGCTGTTCTGTTCCAAGCTTGCCAACGCCATTTTTGTGGACCTCACCAGTTACAAAAACCTGATGATCTCCAAAGGAAAGATCTTGGGCGTGATGGATGAGCCGGAGGAAAGCGGCAGCATGGAGGCGCTGCGGCCCGCTACCCATGAGATCATCTTTGACCATGTGGACTTTGCCTATGTTCCCGGAGAGCCGGTGCTGAAGCAGGCGTCCTTTACGGTGCCGGATCAGAAGCTGACCGCCATTGTGGGCGATTCCGGCTCCGGCAAATCCACCATCCTGAATTTGATTGCAAAATATTATGAGCCGGCCGGCGGTGTCATCTCCATCGGAGGGAAGCCCATCAATCATGTGGCGGCGGAGCGCGTGCTGGAGCAGGTTTCCATGGTAGATCAGGATGTGTTCCTCTTTGACGACACCATCCGGGACAACATCCGCCACGCCCGCCCCGGCGCATCAGACGCGGAGATTGAGGCAGCCTGCCGGGAGGCCAACTGTGACGGATTTATCCGCAGGCTGGAAAAGGGCTACGATACACCTACCGGCGAGAACGGTAATCTGCTCTCCGGAGGAGAGCGGCAGCGGCTTTCTATCGCCCGTGCCATTCTGAAGGACAGCCCGATTCTGCTGTTGGACGAGGCCACGGCTTCCCTGGACATTGAGAACGAGTTGGCGGTCAAGCAGGCCATCGCCAATCTGCTCAAGGCGAAAAAGACCGTGGTGATGATCGCCCATACCCTGTCCATCGTCAAGAATGCGGATCAGATCCTGGTAGTGGCAGACGGAACAATCAAGGAATCCGGCACCCACGAGGAGCTGCTGGCTATGAACGGCAAGTATGCGGCCATGTGGAACGCAGAACAGAAAATCACTGTATAAATGAGAGGTTGCGTCGATGAAAAAACTCCATGCGTCGGGCGAGGATTATCTGGAGGCCGTGCTGGTGCTCCAAAAGGAAAAGGGCATGGTACGCTCCGTGGATGTGTCCAGGCACCTTGATGTATCGAAACCCAGCGTGTGTCATGCGGTAGCTACCTTGAAAGAGGGCGGTTTTCTCACCATGGACGAAGACTCTTTCCTGCACCTGACAGATGTGGGCAGAGAGGTTGCCGAAAAAACTTATGAGAAGCACTGCTTTTTCACCCGTCTGCTGGTGGAGGCAGGTGTAGAGCCAAAGACTGCCGAGCAGGATGCCTGCCGCATGGAGCACGCAATCAGCGATGACAGTTTTCAAAAAATTAAATCAGGGCTAAAGGACAAATAAAAAGTGGCCTGTCAGTCGAGGTTATTGGGGGTGATATAGTGGGAAAACTGTTCATATTATCAGTCGAAGAAGATGATCTTGAAACCGCAGAGAAAATCATGGCCTTCATAGAGTCAACAGAACTGGTCATGTGTACGGATCTTCCCTCTGCCCCTCTGCGCTACAAGGCTTTATGTATCGACGCTGCGTGCCGTCAAGTGTTTTGGCAGGGCAAATTCATAGAGCTGACTCCTATGGAGTTCGATGTGTTTCATTTGCTTGCCCGGCGGCCCGGACGGGTATTTTCACAAAGGGAGCTCTATGAGTTCGCCGCCCCTGATTCGTTTGACAGTAGCTGGACGGGGATCTCCAGCATTATTTACAAGCTGCGTCATAAGCTGAACGCCGACTTTATCCAAACCGTGTATGGGAAGGGCTATAAATTCTTGCCGCCATGAGGATTATAGAAAAGAATGTTGGTAGATAGTACGAAGCCATTGATTTATTAGGACTATGCAAGGTAAGAATAAAATGGAGTGTCATAAATCTGCGGTATGTTGGGGCATACCGCAGATTTTGCTATATCATAAGTAAAGATGGGCTATTTTTATTGAAGAATACAGTAGTTTATGTTACCATAAAAAGGGTAAGACAAGGCTAACTGGTGGAGTGATGATAATGGAGAGGGTCAATTTCAATCCGGAATGGTATGGTGTACAGGCGAAAGTGCTATCGAGAAGCGAGAGACAGATGGTTGTGGATTATGGATGTAATGGGCGTGGTATCGTAAAAAATTATAGCTTGTTTGAGGGAATACAACTTTGCTTCCTCGATTTTGAAACGGATGAATCTATGAGGGCCCAGAAGTTCAATCCAGATATCCTCCAGATTACTCACTGTCAAACCGGACGCTACGAATGCGAATTTGCCAATCATACTGTGGCATATTTGCCAACGGGCTATTTCAGTGTTGCAACCACAGCGCATTTGCCGACTTCGTTCTCTTTCCCCTTGGGGAAGTATTACGGCGTTAGTCTTGTCATAGATCGTCAGGCGCTTTCGGACGAAATACGCCGGATGATGCGGACAATTCCCATTGACCTTGATAAAATAGGGACAACACTTGGTCTTGAAACACAATGGTATGTCAGTGATACTCCACCGCAATTACGACACTTGTTTTCCGAATTATACACAGCCATTCAAACGGAGCCTGTCGGCTATTTCAAAGTTAAGGCCATAGAACTATTATACCATATGGATCAGTTGACACAGATTAGCGGGTGCGACTCAAAGTATTTTGATAAGAAACAGATTCAAGCAACAAAAGCTATTCGGGAGTATCTTATTTCCCATCTGGATGAAAAAGTTCCCTTGGAACAGTTGGCAAAAGAGGCGCACTTGAATCTGTCGGTGTTCCATCTGGTTTTTTCCCACATATATGGGGACACCCCGTATGCCTACCTCAAAAAATACAAAATGAATTTAGCTGCCCAGTGGCTTTCGGAAAACAAGATGAAAATCGGTGATATTGCCTTGGAGCTTGGATATAGCAACGCAAGTAAATTTGCTAAAGCATTTCAATCTGTATATGGAATGTTGCCAAAAGACTACCGAAAAAATCGATAGTCATGTACAGGCAGCGTTTAACAGCGGTAGAGGTGTAGTCTCTACTAATTCATTGGTATCTTTGGGCTATTTTTGCCCGTGACGCATAGATATGGAGTAGCAGCCAATTTCAAAAGTTGATAAAATAAATGTCGCGGTTAGCAAGAACTAACCGCGACATTTTCTTTTTAAGGAGGGTTCATGCTATGTCAAACGCAAAGTCGAAACAAGCAAAACCAAAGACGGGTTTGGCACGATGCATGGAATTGGCTTCTGACAGAAAGGGCCTTGTATTCTTAGCTGCGGTTCTTTCGTCACTGGCGGCCATTGCTTCGTTCATCCCGTACATAGCGGTCTATTTTATGATCCGCTCAATTATCGGTGTTTTCCCGAACCTTGACCAGTTGGATATGGGGATGGTCATGAATTATGGCTGGTTGGCGCTCGCCGGGATCGTGGCGAATATCCTACTGTATTTTCTGGCTATTTTCAGCTCACACATGGCGGCATTTGGAACGCTGTACGAGTTGAAAGTTCTCTTTGCAGACCATATTACCAAAATCCCACTGGGGTATCACTTGACGATTGGCAGCGGCCGTCTGCGGAAAATCATGGATGAAAACATTGAAAGTGTGGAGGGCTTTATTGCTCACCAGTTTCCTGATTTTGTTGCCTCTATTACCGCTCCTATCGTCATGGTCATCATCCTGTTGGCTGTTGACTGGCGGTTTGGTCTGGCCTCCCTGGTCGGCATCATTCTTGCATTTGTCGCAGAGTTTATCGGCTTTGGCAGCGGTGAAATGAAAGAAAACATGGGCAAATACCAAAAGGCCCTGGAAGAAATGAACAACGCTTCTGTGGAGTATGTCCGGGGAATGTCGGTAGTAAAGGCGTTTAATCAGACGGCATCCTCTTTCAAGAAACTCAAAGATGCCATTACCGGCTATACAGAGTGGGTGCTGAAATTCTCCCTTGGCTGGCAAAACTGTATGCCCGCCTTCACCACGATCATCAACAATGTTTACCTGATCCTCGTCCCGGTAGGAATTTTGATCGGCTCCAGAACCGACGATTTCGCCGGATTTGCCATGACTTTCATTTTCTATCTGCTCTTTGTTCCTGCCATCTCCGGTGTGTTGAACAAGATCATGTATATCTCAGAATCGTTCATGCAGATTGACGGGAATGTGGCACGAATGGACGAAATTCTGAATATTCCCGAAATGCCGGAGACGGATCACCCCCAAAAACCGGCAAACGATGATGTCGTTTTCAAGGATGTCAGTTTTTCTTATACCGGGGATTCCTCCGAGAAGGCGCTTGAAGATGTTTCCTTCATAGCAAAGCAGGGACAGATCACAGCAATCGTCGGCCCCTCCGGCGGCGGCAAGAGTACGATTGCCAATCTGATTTCCCGCTTTTGGGATGTTTCTTCCGGCAGCATTACCATCGGCGGTGTAGATGTACGCGATATGGCAGAGAATGACCTGATGCGCCATGTCAGCTTTGTGTTCCAGGATATTTTCCTGTTCAAGCAGAGCATCCTGGATAATATCCGTATGGGCAACCCGACCGCCAGCGAGGAACAAGTGATTGCGGCGGCGAAAGCGGCACAGTGCCACGACTTTATCTCCAAACTGCCGGACGGGTATCACACGGTGGTCGGCTCCAAGGGCATCCATCTCTCTGGTGGCGAGCGTCAGCGAATTGCCATTGCGCGGGCCATTATCAAGGACTCGCCTATCATCGTGCTTGATGAGGCAACGGCATTCAGCGACCCGGAGAATGAATATCTGATCCAGAAAGCCTTTGAAAAACTGATGCAGGGTAAGACAGTTATCATCATTGCACACCGCCTCTCCACGATCCGCAATGCAGATAAGATCATCGTCATGGAGAAAGGACACCTGGTCGAAGAAGGAAAACATGACGAGCTGGTGGCCGCAGGCGGACGCTATGCACA
>ERZ824473.2551-NODE-2551-length-20911-cov-3.507576_pt1 | contig 20911 bp, 14 predicted proteins | sample MGYA00519874_ERZ824473 | MGnify/ENA primary metagenome ERZ824473 (study PRJEB31778, sample SAMEA3449151) | human gut metagenome | biome: human gut; feature: human-associated habitat; material: faeces | place: United Kingdom | collected 2010/2012 ... | reverse complement strand
CTCGTCGTCATCCGTCGTCTCGGCGTTGTACCAGTGGTACTCCTCCACCGGTACGGCGGCCACTGCAGCAGCCGCGGCGGCGGCCGGTGTGGCGCCCTTCCTGGAACGCAGGGCGTTGCGGCGGCGCAGAGCGGCCTGAAGAGCGGTCTCTTCCACGACCTCGCGCGCATCGCCATCGGCACCCTCCCCGCCTTCGACACTCTCGTTGTCGAGCAGGGGGTTGAAGGCGGCCACCGAAGCGGCAGCCGCCTCGGTCTCGGCAACGCGCTGCTTGCGGGACTCGGAGACCAACCCCGCCACGGCGCCCGCAGCGGCAAGGCCGAGGACGCCCACGGACACAGGACCGGCCATCTTCGCGGCATCGAGCCATTCCACCTCACCGGTGGAGGCCAGCGCTTCGTGCATGCTGCCGGCAACGCCGTACTTCATCACCTGTACCACGTGGTGGCCGCCCTGCTCGCTCACACCGAGCACTGAAGCGTTGGCCCAGCCGCGCTCGCGCAGAGCCGCTGCGCGCTCGTTGGCCCGGGAAACCACGGCATCGCGATCGTCGAAGGCCAGCGCGTCCAGCGGGCAGGCAGCCACACAAGCGGGAACGCCTCCCTCGGCCACCTCGGCCGCGCACCCGTCGCACAGGCACAGCTCGCCGCGCTCTCCCCGATGGCGGGGGGCATCGGCGGGACATACCATGGCGCACAAATGGCAGCTCACGCAACGCTCCGCATCCAAGGTCACAAAGCCCGTCTCGCCGCTCACCGCCAGCGCCCCGGTGGGGCACACTTCCGCGCAAGGCGCCTCGGCGCAGTGCACGCAGCCGGCGCGGGCCGCCTCCCACACCGTGCCGCCGTCGGCCAGCGTGCGCTCGAAGCGCGCCACGGCAAGCGGCGCCTCCTCGTCCAGCACGGCCGCCCGCCCGAACGCGCGCGCCGCCATATCCTCCGACGACGACGCAGGCCCGAGGCCGAAGCGGCCCTTGCAGGCAGCGACGCACGCCTGGCAGGCAGAGCACCGACTGCTGTCGAAAAGAATTGCCTTGTCAGCCATGATGCTCCCCCTAAGCCTTCTCGATATCGACCAGGAAACCCTTGACATCGCGGGCCGCCCCCACGGGGCTTTCCGCCGCAGGGGCCAAAACGCCCCACATGGCCGCCGCGGCGTCCTCGCTGCCGAGGGCCATGCCGTTCAAGCACACATAGTGGCCCTCGTTGCCTTCGCATTGGAAGGGACGGATACGGTCGGTGACGAGCACCGGTGCCTCCACGGATCCGCGCTCGTTGAACACGCGGGCCCACTCCCCCGTGGCCAGGCCGCGAATGCGAGCCAAACTCGCCGACATTTCCACGAAGCAGCCGGGCTCCGCGGCAGCCAGCGTCTCGCTCAGGGCGCGCCGAGCGCCGTCGCGGCCGTCCGAGCCGTTGATGACCGCCTCAATGGGATAGGCCGCGCGATCCGCCTGCATAGAGGAGTAGTCCGGCGCCAGCGCATCGGCCACGGCGGCATCCACCGCCCCGTCGTCGCCTGCGGCACCGGGTGCCTTCGCGGCGGCCGCCAGCAGCACCGGAGAGGCGTAAGCCCCGTTCAGGCGATTGTTCAACGGGGACTCCAACGGTTCGTAGTGCTCGGGCACAGGCCCGTCGCCCAACCGGTCGGACACCAAAAGCCCCACCTGTTCCCAGGTACCGGGGAAGGCCTGGTTGTCCGGCTCAAGCCATCGTCCGTCGCGCAGAATCGGGAAGTCGGGCGCATCGATGCAGGCCCAGCTCTCCCCCTCCCAAGTAAGGAGATTGCGCTCGCGCACCCAGGGCTGGCCCGCCAAGTTCGCGCTCGCCCGGTTGCCGCGCACCCGCACGTTGCCGGGCCACGTGAAGCCCCAGCCGGGGAAAAGCCCCAGACCGCTCTCGTCGGCACCGTCGCGACGTCCCACGGGTTGCTCGGCCGCATCAGCCGCACTGGCGCCGTTCGACCACAGCCCCGCCAGGAAAGCCGCGCCGCAGGCCGTCGAGCCGTCGGCGCGCAGCCCGTCGGCACCTTCCAAAAGCACCAGCTCGCCGCCGTCCCAGTCGCTGTCCTCGACGACATAGCCGTTCATCGCCCAGGCCACCTTCACCAGATCGATGCTGTCGGATGTCACGTAGTCCCACCGGGCCTTAAGGATCGGATCCGTCGCCGCACCGCCCTTGGTGTCGTACAGGTTGAACACGCGCTCCCACACATCGCCGATGATGGCAGCGTCCGTGCGGCTCTCGGCCGCCGGCTCAACCGCCGCCGCAGCATGCTGCAGAAGGCGGCCGCCGCTCGCCCGGATGCCGGCCTTCTCGAAGCCGAGGGCGCTCGGCAGCTGGAACACCGTCGTCTGCTGCTGGGAGGGATCTTCCACCCGTTCCCAGAACGTAGCCGTGAGGTTCGGCGAGCCGTCGGTCACGACGAGCCACTCCAAGCGCCCCACGTCGTCGGCCGTAACGCCCGAAGACGCGCTCCCCACCAGATCGGCGCCCCACAGGAAACACCCCTGCAGCAAACCTGTGCGCAGCGCCTTGCTGAACGACGCCCCGCCAGCCGGCGCCTTGGGCAGCCAATCGTAGCCGTAATCGTTGTCGAAAGCCGCCTCCTCGCCCCACCACTCGCGCAGGGCCGACACCAGGGCACGGGACCGCAGAGAACCCGCGCCGGCCGGCTCGGTATGGGCCTCGAGCCACGCCTGGAGCGTCGTCTCGCCCTCGGTGGGCCAGGGAAGATCACCGCAAAACATGTCCGGCGAAAGCCCCATGGCATCGGCCAGCCCCTCATTCGCAGCGCCCCCCAGGTAGGAGATGCCGCCCCCGGGCACGCCGATGTTGCCGAGCAGCAGCTGCACCACAGCGGCCGCGCGCGCCGCCTGGGCCCCCGTGCCGTGCTGCACGAGACCGGGCCCGGCCAGCACCTTGCCCGCCCCCTCCACCGCGCCCGTGGCCGCGAAGGCCCCATAGGCGCGCTCGAGCAGCGACCGCTCCACGCCGCAGACGGTGGCCACCGTGTCCAAGTCGTAGCGGGCGAGAAACTCCTGCAGGCGCACCCAGGCGCAAGCCGGGTCCTGCAGCGTGATATTGCGCTCGCAGCGCGGCTGGGACGGCACGGCCCAGGCAGGGACGCCCTCACCGCGCACCCAGGAGAACTCGCCGTCGAAGCGCATGTTCCACGTGTCGAAGCCGTCGGTCTGATAGCCCCAACTGGTCTTGTCGTAGGTGCCGGTCATGGGATCCCAGCCGAAGAAGGCGCCGCTTGACGCGTCGAAGGAGAAGGCGGGGTCCATGAGGTAGGAGGCGTTGGTGAAATTCAGCACGTACTCGGGCTGCCAGAGGGAATTGTCCATGGCGTATTTGGCCAGCCCCCCGAGAAACGCGATGTCGGTGCCGGGGCGGATGGGCACGTGGATGTCGGCCATCTCGGCCGAGGCCGAGCGCAGCGGATCCACGGCGATCCAAAGCGCGCCCGCATCCCGGGCACGCTCGATCCAGCGAAGGGAGAGCGGCTGGCTTGTGGCAACATCGGCACCCAGAGTGAGCAGGCAGCCCGTGTTCGCGATATCGCTCCAGAGCCCGTCGGGCTCGGCGATGCCGAGGGTCGCGGCGACACCGGCTGCGAAGGCACGCCGACCGAAAGCCGCTTCGGAGTCGATGTTCACCACGCCCCAGGATCGCAGCGCCTTGGCGAGCAGGAACTGCTCCTCAGCCACAAGGCGCGCGCCGCCGAAGCTGCCGATGGCCCGAGTGCGCATGACCGGCACGCCGCGGGGACGCTTCCGGGCGCCGTAGTCGTTGTCGCCGTAGCCATCGTCGCCGTAGCCGCCGCGGTCGCTCCAGTCCCATTCGTCGAAGTCCGTCTCGCCCTGCGCCTCATCGTCGGCCTCCACGCCCTCGATGCTCTCTTCGAAGGTGGCATCCCGCGTGTCCTTCACCAAGGTGGCGATCTCATCCAGTGCTCGATCCCAGGAGATGTCTTCCCATGCATCCGACCCAGCACGACGCACCCGCGGCGAGGTCAAGCGCCCCGGACTGGCCGTCGTCGCGCCTTCGCTCGCGGCGTCGTTGCCGCCCGCGCCATTGCCACCATCGCCACCGGCGCCGTCCTCGGTCGCCCCTTCGGGCGCCTTCCACAAGTCGGTCAGCGCCTGAGCGCGCAGGCAGAGCCGCCCTTCAGAGAACGGATTCGCGCCGTCGCCGCGCACCGCCGCCACCCGCCCGTCCTCCACCTCGAGCACCAGTGTGCAGGCGCCCGGACACTCCTCGCAGACGACGACCGGCCCCGCAGGGGCCGCAGGCTCTTCGGCCGGCGCCTCGTCGGTGCCGGCGGGCTCTTCGGCGACCTCTTCGTCGGCCCAAGCTCGATTCGGATCCAAACCCCATGCCACGCTTCCCGCCGCCACGGCTCCGGCACCAGCCAGAAAGCCTCTCCGCGTCAATTTCATGGACGAACGTCTCCTTCGCACAGGCCCGCGTCCTGCTAGCGCAAGCCTATTCACGCCCTGTCTCTTAGAACCTTCATTTTCACACAAGAGACCGTCGTGCGGACGCTCAAAAACCCCGAGCGCGCGCCGTAGGCGAGATGCCCACAAATTGTCCACGATTGCGGCGCTGATCTGCCCATTGATGAGGTTTATCCTCGTCTTTTCCCATTGGAAACATTCGCCCCCTAACCTAAGCGCATCAGAAAACCGCACCATGAAGGAGGCCCCATGGCCCGCATCAATCGCAACTACGAGAAGCTGCCCGGCAGCTACCTGTTCTCGGAAATCGCCCGGCGCACCGCCGCCTACCAGGAAGCGAACCCCGACGCGCGCCTCATCAAGATGGGCATCGGCGACGTCACCCGCCCGCTCGCCCCGGCCGTCGTCGCCGCCATGCACGCCGCCGTAGACGACCTCGCCGCCGCCGAGACCTTCCACGGCTATGGGCCCGAGCAGGGCTACGCCTTTTTGCGCGACGCCATCGCCGAGCACGATTTCGCCGCCCGCAACATCGCCATCGACCCCGACGAGATCTTCGTCTCCGACGGCGCCAAGAGCGACTGCGGCAACATCGGCGACATCTTCGCCGAGGACAACGTCGTGGCCGTGTGCGACCCGGTCTATCCCGTCTACGTGGATACGAACGCCATGGCCGGCCGTGCCGGCGACTACGATGCGGACGCCGAGCGCTGGACGAACATCGTCTACATGCCCACTACCGCCGAGAACGACTTCACGCCAGCCCTGCCCGACGTGCCCGTCGACCTCATCTACCTCTGCTCGCCGAACAACCCCACGGGCACGGTGCTCTCCCGCGAGGCCCTGCAAAAATGGGTCGATTACGCCAACGCCACGGACGCCGTCATCCTCTTCGACGCCGCCTACGAGCGCTTCATCACCGACCCCGCCATTCCCCACTCCATCTACGAGATCCCCGGCGCGAAGACGTGCGCCATCGAGTTCCGCAGCTTCTCGAAGACCGCCGGCTTCACCGGGGCCCGCTGCGGCTACACCGTGGTGCCGCGCGATTTGGTGCGCGAGGGCCAGAGCTTAAACGCCATGTGGAACCGCCGCCAGACCACCAAGTTCAACGGCGCCTCCTACGTCATCCAGCGGGGCGCGGCGGCCATCTACACTCCGGAGGGGGCGGCCCAGGTGGACGAGACGATCGACTTCTACCGCGCCAACGCCCGCACGATAAAGGAGGGCCTGGCGGCGGCCGGCCTTGAGGTGTACGGCGCCGACAACAGCCCGTACGTGTGGTGCCGCACCCCTAACGGCACCGGCTCCTGGGACTTCTTCAACCGCCTTCTGGAAGAGGCCAACGTCATCACCACTCCCGGCGCCGGGTTCGGGCCGGCCGGCGAGGGCTACATCCGCCTGACTGCCTTCGGCGACGCCGGGGACACGCAGGAGGCCGTCGAGCGCATCAAGCGGATGCTCGATGCCGAGAGTCGCGACTAGCCGAAGCGCACCACGGAACCGGCGCTCAGTCGAGCCCGCGCGCCGTTTGCTGACGCTTGTCAACAAACGCTCCACAATTGATCGCCGATGACGCGACTCAACAATTCGCCGCTATACTGGTCACCATCGCATTGACCGCATCGATTCAAGGAGAGACACCATGAACACCAACCATGCGAAGGCCATCAAGGGCATGAGCATTGCCAATATCGTGCTCGCAGCCCTCGGCATTTTCGGCATGCTCATCGCTTGGGCAGGCCTCGGCGTCGGCGGCGCCGCCATTTCCGGCTCCGGCTACGACTACTTCTACACCGACGACGGCCTCTATTTCACCACCGATGACGTGTCAGTGCTGCTCGGCATGCTGGGCTTCCTCGTCTTCCTCGTGATCGTCTGCGCCGTGCTCATTCTCATCGCCGGCATCCTCGGCGTGCGCGGCGCGGCCAAGCCCGACAAACTGCGCGGCATCATGATCTGGAACATCGTCGCCGCCGTGGTGAGCCTTCTCTCCTGCTGCTGGGTGTCGCTCGTGCTCTGCATCATCGTGGCCGTGTTCGCCAACAAGGACCGCGCCCTGTACGCCGCCCCCGCTCCGGCCGCTCCCTACGGCTACGCGCCGGCCGCTGCGCCTGTCGCACCGGTAGCCCCGCAGCAGCCCGTCCAGGCCGCCCCCGTCGCGCCCCAGCAGCCTGCCGCCCCGGCCGCCGCTGTTCCCGTGGCCGCCGCCGTGACCGCCGAGGCTGTTGCCGGCGCAGTGATGCCTGCCACGGCCGCTACGGCCCCTGCGGCAGAAGTCGTCGCCACCGAGCAGGTCGTCGCGGCTGAGCCCGCAGCAGACGAACCCGTGGCTGCCGTCGCGGAGGAGACGGTCGCTGAGCCCGTTCCCGCCGCCGTGATGGAAACGGTCGAGGAGGACACCTTCGCCCCGGCCGAGACCCCCGAGGAAGCCGCCGAGGCCGCAGCCGAGCCCGCCATCATCCTGCCCGACAACTACATCGAAGATGCCCAGGCCGGCGTGACCGTCGTCGAGGAGATCCCCTCCGACGCCGACACCGCAGCCGCCGACGCTGCGACCGACGCCGCCGACAACGACAAGCCCACCGCCTAGCATAGAAATCCCCTGAGCAGCCTTCACAGCACTGGCAGCCAACCGCCAAAAGACCTCCCGCCTCCGGTCAGGAGGTCTTTTCTTTTGAGCACTTTTCTGACCACCTTTCCATGTAATTGCGATGCCGCCGTCTGCAGTGCCGGACAAAAACTGGGGGTTTGGTATCTTTGGGCGCTCTCGCTCTGGCAAGATGGTGGGGTGCTCCCGACGTACCAAGCCACCTCCACTGAGTAAGATAGTTGCCGAACTGCTTCGGAAAGGCTACGGGGCGGGGACTTGCCCGCGCGGGGAGAGGCCTATAATCGACCCATGAGGCAACGCGCGCCCGCGCCAACGGCACCAGTGGCGGCGTCAACAGCCGCGCCGGTGGCGGCACCAGCGGCGGCATCGGCGCCAGCGCAGCAGCCACATCAACGGTCGCACCAGCAGCAACGGCGCCCATAACGCAGCGAGGCACGCCGACCCAAGAGGCACAAGCGCAAACCATCAGGGGTGAGAGTCATGAACCGCGAGAGGGAAATCGTCAAGGCGAGCATCTACGGCATTATCGGCAATGCGCTGCTCGTCGCCTTCAAGATGGCCGTCGGGTTCATGTCCCATTCCATCGCCATCATCTTGGACGGCGTGAACAATGCCACCGACGCCTTGTCCTCCATCGTCACCATTGTGGGCACCAAGCTCGCCGGGCGCCGGCCCGGCCGGCGTCACCCCTTCGGCTACGGCCGCGTGGAGTACCTCACGAGCGTCGTCATCGCCATCATTATCCTGGTGGCCGGCTTCATCTCCCTGCGCGAGTCCATCGACAAGATCATCCACCCCGGCACCCCCAGCTACTCGGCCATCACCATCACCGTCATCGTGGTGGCCATCCTCGCGAAGATCGCCATCGGCATCATGTTCAAGCGCTTCGGCGACAAAACGAACTCCGAGGCCCTCATCGCCTCAGGCATCGATTCCAACTATGACGCGGTGCTCTCGGCCGGCACGCTCGTGGTGGCGGCGGCCCAGAACTTCTGGAACCTGAACATCGACGGCGCCGTGGGCCTCATCATCTCGCTCGTGGTGCTGAAAGCCGGCTTCGAGGTGCTCGGCGACGCGCTCTCCCCGCTCATCGGCGGCCCCGAGGACAAAAAGCTCGTCGACGACATCACTGCCTACGCCAACAGTTTCCCCGACGTGCGCGGCACCTACGACGTGGTGCTGGACAACTTCGGCCCCAACGAGATTTTGGGCTCGGTGCACATTGAAGTGCCCGACGATATGTGCGCCCGCGACATCCACGCCCTCACCCGCCAGATCAGCGAAGGGCTCACCGAGAAGTTCGGCATCCTCACCACCGTGGGCATCTACGCCGCCAACACGACCGGTGCGTTCGCCCCTCTGCATGCCGACCTCGACGCCCTCGCGAAAAGCGACCCGGCGATCCTGCAGGTGCACGGCTTCTACGTGGACGAGAAAACCTCGACCATCTACTTCGATTTGGTCATAGGCTTTAAGGCCGACGACGACGCCATCCGCGACAAAATAATCGCCCATCTGAAGGAAAAATATCCCGATTACACCTACAATGTCGTCATCGACCACGATTACGAAGACGATCAGCCAACGTAGGCGATCATGGGGAAAGGGGCGCACGATGGCGGGCGAGAGCCAGAAACTGAAGCTGCTCAACCTCGCCAAGATGCTCTACGAGCGCACCGACGAGAGCCACGGCCTCACCTGCCCCGAAATCATCGCCGGGCTGGCCGAGGCGGGCATCGAGGCCGAGCGCAAATCGGTGTACCGCGACTTGGACGCCCTTCGCGACTTCGGTCTCGACATCGCGAAGCTTCCCACGTACCCGGTCAGCTACGCCCTCGTCTCGCGCACCTTCACCGCCGCCGAGCTCATGCTGCTCACCGACGCCGTGCAGTCCTCGCGCTTTCTCACGGTTCGCATGGCCCATCGCCTCACCGAAGGCCTGGCGTCTCTGGGCTCCTGCCACCAGGCCGCCGCGCTTTCCAAGAACGTGCACGTGGAAGGCCGCATCAAGATGCAGAACGAATCGGTGTTCCACCACGTGGACACGCTGCACGAGGCCATCCGCCGCCACCGGCAGGTGGCCTTCCGCTACGTGAAGCACGACGTGAACAAGCGCCCACAGCCCCAAGGGGGCGGCCGCATCTACTGCGAGACGCCGGTGTGCCTCATTTACTCCGAGGGCTGCTACTACCTCATCGCCTACAACGAGAAGCACGACTCCTTCCCCAGTTACCGCGTCGATCGCATGCAGGGGCTGCGCATCACCGACGAGGCGGCCGTGCGCAACGAGCGCATCGCCACCTTCGATGCGGCGGCCTACACTTCTCGCACGTTCTCCATGTTCGGCGGCGAGACGACGCCGGCGACGCTGCTGGTGGAGGAATCGGTCATGAGCGCCATTATCGACCGCTTCGGCAAGGACGTGGAAAGCGCGCCGGTGGATGCGACCCATGCCCGCGTGCACGTCACCGTGGCCGCCAGCCCCGTGTTCTTCGGCTGGCTCGCCCAGTTCGGCACCGCCGTGCGCCTAGAGGCCCCCAGTGCCCTGAGCCGCCAGTACGCCGACTACCTAAGAGGCATCGCCGACAGCTACTAGAATCGTCTAATGCACGACCTTCTCGATGAGGGACTGAAGGCGGTGAACGTCAAGCGGCTTGGGAAGGTGCGCGTCCATGCCGCTTTCCAGGGAGCGCTTGCGATCCTCGGAAAACGCGTTGGCGCTCACGGCGATGATGGGCAGCGATGCGCGCAGCGGGTCGGGCAGCGCGCGAATGGCGCGGGTGGCGGCATAGCCGTCCATGACCGGCATCTGAATGTCCATGAGCACCAAGTCGTAGGCGCACGCATCGGCCTCCTCGATCATCCCCACGGCCACCTCGCCGTTTTCCGCCGTGTCCACCGCATAGCCCGCGTCGTCCAGAAGACAGCAGGCGATCTCGCGGTTGAGCTCGTTGTCCTCCACGAGCAGAATGCGGTGCACCGGGCCCCGCCCGCGGCTCGGACGCGGCGCTTCGGCGGCCACGTCGGCCGGAGCCTGGCGGAAGGTGATGTCCACCGTGAAAGTGGAGCCCTCCCCCGGCGCGCTTTCCACAGCAAGCTCGCCTTCCATAAGATCGAGCACGTTGCGCACGATGGTGAGCCCGAGTCCCGTGCCCTGAACGCCCGAAGCCGTGGTGTTGCTCTCCCGTTCGAAGGGCATGAACATGCGCTCCATGAACGCGGGCTCCATCCCTACGCCCTTATCGGCCACGACGAAGCGGAAGCTGGCGAAGCCCTGGGGCGCGCCGGCGTTCTCGGCCACGCTGATGCGCACGGTGCTGCCAGCCGGCGAGTACTTGATGGCGTTGTCCACCAGCTGGGTGAGCACGTGGGACAGGCGCACGGCATCCACGAGCACGCGATCGTGGGCCAGAGGCTCAATGTCGCAGGCCAGGGTGACGTCGGCGCGGTCCGCCAGATCCACCATGTCCATGCGCGCCTGCAGAACCAGCTCGGAAAGCGAGCATTCCGCCTCGGCCAGCTGCACATGGCCCGCCTCCATGCGGCTGATCTCCAGCGTCTCGTTCACCACGTCGAGCAGCTGCTCGGAAGCGGCCAGAACTTTGTCGCTGTAGGCGCGCACCCGCTCGGCCTCGCCGCCATGGGCCGAGATGAGCGACGCGTAGCCCACCACGGCGTTCAGCGGCGTGCGGATGTCGTGGGACATGTTCGAGAGGAACGTGTTTTTCGCCACGTTGGCGGCCTCGGCCTCGGAAAGGGCGTTGCGCAGCATGGTACGGTGCTCGAGTTCGCGGGCATAGGCCTCGCGCAGCTGGGCGTTCACCGCCTCCAGCTCGTCGGCCCGCTCGCGCAGCTTGTCCGTGGCGTCGTTGATGAACACGTAGAAGAACTCGCCCGCGTCCAACGTGACGTGGTGGCCGTAGTCCTCTATCCAACGCACCGAGCCGTCGCGGCGGATGATGCGGTACTCCACGTAGTCCATGGAGTACCGGTCGGCCTGAATCTGACGGCTGATGGAGTGCTCCACGGCCTCGATGTCCTCGGGGTGCACCATGCCGGGGAAGGCGCCGCCCGTCAGCGCGACGAACTGCTCCTCGTCAGCGCAGCCGAAGATGCGCAGGCAGGCCTCGTTGACGTAGACCACCGCCTCGTCGCCATCGGCATGGTAGACGAAAAAGCCGCCTGGCATATGAGCGAGAACGTCGCCGATGTCGAGCTGGGCTAAAGCGGGAAATATGGAGGGCGCCGAGGTTGCCATGTGCTGCTTTCTTCTGTCGGCCGAAAAGGTGCTTTCCGTATGCTACCACGGCCGTTGCCCAGCGCCCCCGAAGCTGTCGATGAGCCCACGAATTTGTAACGAAAGAGAAACGTGGAAGGCTTACGAGAAATCGAACATGGCGGTGGAAAGGTAGCGCTCGCCCGTGTCGGGCAGGATGACGACGATGTTCTTGCCCACGTTTTCGGGTCGGCGCGCCAACTTCGCCGCCGCCGCCACGGCCGCGCCCGAGGAGATGCCCACGAGCAGTCCGTCATGGGCAGCCAGCTCGCGCCCGGCCTCGAAGGCCTCCTCGTCTTCGATGGCGATGACCTCGTCGTAGATAGCGGTGTCCAGCGTCTCGGGCACGAACCCGGCGCCGATGCCCTGAATCTTGTGGGCGCCGGCGCGGCCCTCGGAGAGCACGGGGGATCCGGCCGGTTCCACGGCCACCACCTGGATGGCCGGGTTCTGCGCCTTCAGATAGGCCCCGGTGCCCGAAAGCGTGCCGCCGGTGCCCACGCCGGCCACGAGGATGTCCACCGCGCCATCGGTGTCCTCCCAGATCTCCGGGCCGGTGGTGCGCTCGTGCACGGCCGGATTCGCCGGGTTGGAGAACTGCGAGGGAATGAACGAGCTCGGAATCTCCGCCGCCAGCCGCTCGGCCTCCTCGATGGCGCCCTTCATGCCCTTGGCGCCTTCGGTGAGCACCAGTTCCGCCCCAAAGGCGCGCATGAGGTTGCGCCGCTCCACGGACATGGTCTCGGGCATGACGATGATGATGCGGTTGCCCCGCACGGCGGCGATGGCCGAAAGGCCGATGCCGGTGTTGCCGGAGGTGGGCTCGATGATGACCGTCTCGTCGTCGAGGACCCCGGCCTCCACGGCGGCGTCGATCATCGATTGGGCGGCGCGGTCCTTCACCGAGCCGGTGGGGTTGAACGACTCCACCTTCCCGATGAGCGTGGCGGGCAGCTCGTGGGCGCGCTCGTAGTTGGTCAGCTCCACCAACGGCGTATGCCCGATCAGCTCGGTGACGTTCTTGTGGATGGTCATGGCAGGTCCTTTCTGGTTGAAACGCACCGCGGGGCGGGAGTGCGGGGAATTCTGATTCGCTCAGACAGTCCTCGCTGGTATCGAAGGCGCAGCGGGCATTACGCCTCCCCACATCACCGCGCCTTCAATACCATCTGCGGAACTCGCTCGGTCAGAACACCCCGCGCTCCCTCGGCACTCTTCCCTGGTTGAGTCGGTGCGCTCGTAACTGGTAGTGTCCCCATCCTACTGAATGCCCCCGCTTCGTCAACGCCCCGCGCCATAGCGGTTTCCGATGGCGACGCGGCCGAGAAAACCGTCACGAACCGCCAAGTTCCCCCTTCCATCGCCGCTCGGCGGCCGTATAATACCTAGCAGTTCCCTAGACTTGAATTCCAACCCGCCATAGGAGCTTCCCATGACCCTGCAGCAACTTCGCTACCTCATCGCCATCGCGAACCACGGCTCCATCTCGGCGGCGGCGCACACGCTGTACGTGTCCCAGTCGAGCCTGTCGGTGGCCGTGCGCGACATCGAACGCGAAACCGGCGTCACCATCTTCGAGCGTTCCAACCGCGGCATCACACTCACGAGCGACGGCATCGAGCTATTGGGTTACGCGCGCCAAGTGGTGGAGCAGGCTGATCTCATGGAGCAGCGCTACTCCGGCCGCGGCGGCGAGGCGGCGCAAAAGCTCTCCATCACCTCCCAGCACTACGCGTTCGTCGTGGAGGCGTTCCTGGAACTGGCCGAGGAATACGAGGGCACCAGTTACAACTTCAGCCTGCGCGAGACCCGCACCTCCGAGGTCATCGAGGACGTGCGCGACTTCCGCAGCGATCTGGGCGTGCTGTACCTCTCCACGTTCAACGAGAGCGTCATCGGGCACGCCCTTTCCGACGCGAACCTCTCCTTCAACCTGCTGTTCACCGCCCAGCCCCACGTGTTCGTGAGCGACAAGCACCCCCTAGCCTCGCGCACCGAGGTGACCGTAGAGGATTTGGAGGACTACCCCCGCTACGCCTTCGAACAGGGCGCGAACAACTCGTTCTTCTATTCCGAGGAACCCTTGGCCGAGCTGCCTCACAAGAAGCGCATCTCCGTGAGCGACCGCGGCACCTTGTCGAACTTGCTCGCCCATCATGACGGCTACACCATCTCCACCGGCGTGCTCTCCAGCGAGATGTACACCGGCATCGCCAGCGTGCCCCTGCAGACCAAGGAGCTCATGCGCGTGGGCTACATCGTTCATAACGAGCGGCAGCTGTCGCCTCTGGCCCAAAGCTACATCGAGAAGCTGAGCCTATTCGTGGAAGGCTACCAGATAGGCCTCGCGGGACTGTAGAGCACGCATCCCGTCCGTCGTCCCCGCGTATGCCGACCTAATCCTGGGGCCCCGTCTCGCGGCCATCGAGGCCGAGCAGATCGAAGAGCTCCTGACGCGTGTGGATGTCGAGCTTCTGGTAAATATGGCGCACGTGGGCCTTCGCGGTGCCGTTGGCGATAAGCAGCTCCCTCTCAATGATGCCCACCGTCTTGCGCTGGGCCAAAAGCAGCAGCACTTCCTCCTCACGCGCCGATAGCTTGTAAGTTCGCGCGATCTCGTCGCAACGATCCGCCAGCTCCTGCTTGCGGATCATCGCCGCCGAGTCGGTGCCGCCGGACAGAAAGTTGGCACCCCAACGGCTCGACAAGTCACGCTCGGAGAGCAGCACCGCCGTGGCCAAGGCCACGGCCACTACCGCCAGCGCAGAAACCGCCACCTCGCCGCCGATTCCGAACGACTCGAGTGCCCCGACCCCCGCCGCGGTCACGCGGCCGAGCCACATGAAAATTTGGCGCACGCCCCGTTCGATGCCGAACAGCCAGATAGCGAAGACCCCATAGCGATAACAGATATTGGCGCAGATCAGCATGATGAGGATAGACTGGGCTGTATAGGCGGCGGCCATACAGAAACCGGCCGCGTAATTCTGCGTACCGCCGAACACCGGCACCAGGAACAGCGCGGCCACGATGAGGGGCAGCGCGAACCGGTAGATAAGCGAGAAGTCGAAGCGGCCGCCTTGGAAAGAGATGCCGACGAACACGAGCACCGCCACGAGCACGGCCCCGGGCGCCGAATGAGGGCCGAAGACGCCCCCGTACATGCCGTTTTCCATGAGGCCGTAACCAAAGGCGTAGGCCGCCATGAACAGCACCGCCTTCCACGGCACCGAGAAGCGCGTCCACGCCGTAGCCGGACGCTCTTGGGGAGGAAGATGGGCGAACCCACGCGAAGCCGCCCAGAACGAGAGCGGAGGCAAAAGCGCCGTCATGACAAACAACCACGGCAGCATGAAACCGCGGTAGGCGTACAGCACCACTGCACCCGCGACGATGGAGGCCGAATAGTAAAGAGCGACTCGCAAAGGGTTCAAACAACCATACAGCTCGCTCCATGTCAGGATCACGAGGGCGATGCCGAAACCGCCCGCCACCGCGGCGGCATAACCGGCCCACGCCGCCAACGACGCCACCCAGCAGCTGGCGAACATCAGCGTCGTTGACGCCACGAGCATCGCGGAGCCCAGCACGAAAGGCCACCGCTTGTCGAAGAAGGGGCCGATGCGGCGGGCAAGGAGGGTGCAGCCGAGGGCGGTGGCCACCATCGTCCAGTCGAACAAGTCGCGCGCCGACACGGTAGCGGCAGGAAACGCCACGAATGTCCCCACGAACACGATCTCGATCCAGGCACGGTACAGCCCGAGACCGAGGAACACCATGGGTACGGCAGCCACCGACCGGGGCCTCCGAAAAAGCGGAGCCCGTTCTGCTGCGGCATCGGGCCGGGCACTCTCGGCCGGGGAAACGCAATCGGACGCCATGTCGCAACCTCCTTATAGGCGCAGTTTTACCGATGAATTTTTTCCAGCACTCCGAAAAAGTTGAAGGGGGGAAAGCGATAGATGATAGATTCGATTATAGAACAAGACCAGCCGTCCGCCCTTCCCCGACGAACCCCAAATGCCCACTCCGCCCGAAATAGAGGGTTATATGAGGGGGTTATAAAAGGGTTTGGGGAGACAGGTTACACAATTAGGCCCCCTAATTCCCGCAACGGTCGATGCGCGCAAACATTCGCACCCCTATGGTGGAGCTGTCGGCAGGAATGCTCAAGGCCGACACGGGAGCACCGAAGCGCGGTGCCCCCTTCGATACACCGAGGAGGGAATTATGAGCACTATTTCTCGCAGAGACCTGTTCAAGTTCGGCGGCGTGGCCGCCGCGGGCGCCATGGGCATGTCCATGCTCGGGGGCTGCGCACCCCAGCAGCCGGTAGCCACCACCGGGGAGGCCGCCGCAGCAGCCGGGGACGGAACCCCGGCATTCTTCGTGAAGCCCGAGCCCATCACCGACATCGCCGACACCCGCGATTACGATGTCGTGGTCATCGGCGCCGGCGCCGCGGGCGTGCCCGCCGCCATCTCGGCCCACGAGGCCGGCGCGAAGGTGGCGCTGCTTCAGAAGGAGGCCACGGCAGTGTCCCAGGGCAACACCTGCGACTCCATCATCGTCGACCAGACGGCTCCCGGCGGCGTGGAGGCCGTCGTATCTCTCATCAATGCCGACTGCTGCCACCTCTCCGATCGCGAGCAGGTGCGCCTGTGGGCCTACAACTCCGGCGAGGCTTTGAAGTGGCTGTGGAACATCGGCGAGCAGGCCGGCGCGCAGATGGTTGATTCCACGGCAAAGTGGACGAGCAACATCAGCAACATCGACGGCTACGACGTCACCTACTTCGCCTTCGACTTCGGTCCGAAGCCCTACAACACCGGCAACGGCATGCGCGACATCGCCGATTGGGCCGAGCAGCAGGGCGTCGAGATCTTCTACTCCACCCCGGCCGCCCAACTCGTGCAGGACGAGTCCGGCGCCGTGACCGGCGTCATCGCCGAGGGCGCCGACGGCTACATCCAGTTCAATGCCGCCAAAGGCGTCATCGTGGCCACGGGCGACTACGAGAACGACGACGAAATGATGGCCTACTACGAGCCGGCCATGGCCAACATCTACCGCAAGGAGCAGAACAAGACCGGCGACGGCCAGAAGATGATGGTGTGGGCGGGCGCCTGCATGGAGGACGCCTGCGGCTCCAAGGTGCAGCACGACTTCGACGCCGGCCCGGGCTCCATGGCCGACATGCCGTTTTTGGCCGTGAAGAACGACGGCTCGCGCTTCTGCAACGAGGCCACCTGCGAGATGGCCGTCATGGGCAACTTCCTGCGCAGCGAGGCCGACCAGGGTTGGTACAGCCAGATCTTCGACAGCAACTACATGGCCGACACCGAGGGCTGGCCGGGAGTGGCCCTGCCGCCCGAGGCCATGGCGAGCTACATGCCCGAGGTCGAGGGCGAGAAGACCGGCGTCTACGAGAGCCTCATCAACACCTTCTCTGCCGATACCCTGGAAGAGCTCGGCCAGAAGCTCGGCCTGACCGACGTCGACGCCTTCGTGAAGACTGTCGAGCGCTACAACGAGCTGGCCGAGAAGGGCATCGATGAGGACATGGGCAAGCCGGCCCAGTTCCTGAAGGCCATCAAGCAGCCCCCCTTCTACGGCATCCATCGCCACATCGGCCTGTCCACCATCATTCACGGCGTGAACGTGAACAAGGACATGCAGGCGCTGAACGCCGACGGCGAGCCCATCGAGGGCCTGTACGCCATCGGCAACTGCGCCGGCAACTTCTTCGGCAGCCCCGACTACCCCATGACCGTGCCCGGCCTCTCCCTCGGCCGCTGCCACACCCAGGGCTACGTCGTCGGCCGCGCCGTGGCCAGCAAGTAGGCCGCCTCTCGCAGCAACGGTGCGGGCCCCTCCCGACTTTCCGCACCCTCCCAGCATCACCCTCCCAAGTGCACGGGGCGCCATCGAGCGCCCCGTCGCTTTTCTCGGCCACTCTTTGACCTGAAAGATTCAGCCAGCTCCGAAAAAAAAGGGGGGGGGCCGCCATGAACCATCCAAACACGGCCAGCCGAAGCCAAAAATAGAAGTTTGGTATCCGACCATAACCGCCAGAGCCAAAGACCGAGATTTGGTATCTTTTTGCATGAAAATCTAGGCAAAATTTCTGGGTTTGGTATCTTTCGACGCCAAGTTTGGCGGTTTGGTACCCGTCCTTTTCCAAAAACCAGGGGTTTGGTACCCGAAAGTTCTAACGCGGAGTTTTCTGACCTGGGGTTTCTTTAGGATCTGGGTACCAAACTGCGAGAGTTGGCCGAATTCGGGGTACCAAACCCCCTCATCTTGCCAAAGACAGGCGCGAAAATCCTTGCCGGGTACCAAAGTGCCGTTTTTGGCATTACGCTCTTTGGCAACGCCTATTTTCTTTATGGAAAGACGCTTCCGCAAGCATCCTTCCGCAAAACGCTACAGAGCCCGTGCGATGGTGCCGCCGCCGAGGACGATGTCGCCTTCGTAGAGGACGGCGGCCTGTCCTGGGGCAGCGGCGCGCTGGGGCTCGTCGAAGGCGACGGTCAGCTCGTCAACACCAGTCTGCTCGGCCACCGCCGGCACCGGGTGCTGGCGGTAGTGAGTCTTCACCAGCACCTCGCGCGGACCTTGCCAAACGTCGCCGCTGATGAAGTTCATATCGCTAGCCACTACCCCCACGCTGAGCAGCTCGTCCTTAAAGCCAACAATGAGCCGGTTGGCGGCCGTGTCTTTCGCCAGCACATACAAAGGCTCGCGCGCCGCTATGCCAAGGCCTTTGCGCTGGCCGATGGTGTAACGGATGAGCCCCGCATGCCCTCCGAGCACCCGCCCTTCCCGATCCACGATCTCCCCCGGATTGAAAGCAGTGTCCGCGCCACAGCGGCCCTCGATGAACCTCGCATAGTCGCCGTCGGGCACGAAGCAGATGTCCTGGCTCTCGGGCTTCGCCGCCGTGACGAAGCCGCGGGCACGGGCCAGCTCGCGCACCTCGCCTTTGGTCAGCTCGCCCAGGGGAAACAGCATGTGGGCGAGTGTGTCCTGGGTAAGGTGGTACAGCACGTAGCTTTGGTCCTTGGCGGGGTCGCATGCCCGCAGAAGCTGCCAGCGTCCCGTGGCCGCATCCTACCGGCGCCGGGCGTAGTGCCCCGTGGCCACGTAGTCGAACCCCAGCTCGCGGCGGCGCTGCTGGAGAGACTCGAACTTCAAAAACCGATTGCAGGCAATGCAAGGGTTGGGCGTGCGGCCCTCGAGATAGGCGTCGCAGAAGGGGCGTACCACCGCCGCGTCGAATCGGTCGCGCAGATCGAAGGCGTCGTGGGGAATGCCGAGGCGCTGGCACACCGCGCGCGCATCTTCCACATCGCGCGACGACCCGCAGGTCGATTCCTGGTCGTCCCGCAGCACCATCGTCGCGCCGCGCACGGCATAGCCCGCTTCCTGCAACAGCAGCGCGCACACGGAGCTATCGACGCCCCCCGACATCGCCGCCATCACGCCGGACGCCCCGGGCGCCACAGCCGTCTCCCTGTCATCTTCGAAAGTCATGGGGCGCATCATAACACAGCACGCCGAAACGCCAATCATCCTTCGCTATGGGCAACCTCTTATCCTGACGATGGCCCACGGCAGCTCTCTTGGCTCCCTCTCCCCGTTTTTCCCTGTTTCTTCGCCTCTCGAAAGGCACGAGCGAATTCCTCGCACGCACGTCGAAGCCATCGTGCTAAGCTGAAAGCATGCGGGGGTACCGCTCGGCGGCACGCGAAGCCGTCCCGTGGTTGAGAGGGCGCAGGCGCCCAACCCTTCGAACCTGTCAGCTAACACTGTCGTAGGGAGCATGCTCGCCAAGCACAAGGGGCGCTTCCTGCGGGGAGCGCCTTTTTTGGCGCAGCCCGCAGGACAACGCTCCGGCTTCCGGAAAGGAACCGCCATGTCCGAACATTCCACTACCACTACCACTACCACCGCCTCCCCCACCCGCACTGAAGCGGAACTGCGGGCGCTCATGGCCCGCGCCGTGCGCGAGGTGCGCGAGACGAACCCGCTCGCGCCTTCTATCACCAACACCGTGACCCAGAGCTTCGTCGCCAACGCCCAGTTGGCCGTCGGCGGCTCGGCGGCCATGGTGTATTTGCCCGACGAGGGCGAGTGCGTCGCCGCCCTGGGAGGGGCCGTCTACATCAACCTGGGCACGCTCATGCCCGTCTACGAGCAGACGGTTCCCGCCACGGCGCGCGCCTGCGCGGCCGCGGCCACGCCCTGGGTGCTCGACCCGGTGGGCGTGGGCATCGGCAGCCTGCGCACTCGGCTCATCGAGGCCGTGCGCGAGAATCCGCCGACCATTTTGCGCGGCAACGCCTCGGAGATCATCGCCGTGGCCGACCTGTGGGGGCTTGGCGGCAACTCGGCCGATGGCGCTTCCGGCGACGGCCCCCGCGGCGTCGATAGCACTGATTCCGTGGATGCCGCCGAGCGCGCCGCCGTGGCGTGCGCCCGCTTCACGGGGGGCGCGGTGGCCGTTTCCGGCGCTACCGACCTTGTCACTGACGGCGTGCAGGTGGCGCGGCTCTCCGGCGGCTCGTCCCTCATGACCTGCATCACCGGCTCTGGCTGCTCGCTGGGCGGCGTATGCGCCGTTTACGCCTGCGTGGCCGATCCCTTCGTGGCAGCGCTCACCGCAACGGCCGCCTACAACCTGGCCGGCCTGCGCGCAGCCGAAACCTGCGACGGTCCGGGCAGCTTCCAAGTCGCCTTCCTCAATGCCCTCTACAACCTCACCACCGAAGAAGTGACTGAGGCGCCTCTGGCACTCACCAGCACATCAGCCGCGTAATCCCATAGCGATAGCCCGCAAACCTCGAAGCCGCATTTGCAACCAAAGAGAAAGGCCGCCCTATGAACACCCTTGTTGCCGTTGCCATCGCGCCCTTCGGCGTGGGAGACGAGCTCGCGCCCTATGTGGCCGAGGCCATCCGCGTCATCCGCGACTCCGGCCTGTCCCACCGCACCACCTCCATGTTCACCGAGATCGAGGGCGACTGGGACGAGGTCATGGCCGTCGTACGCGACGCGACCATGGCCCTCGCCGACCAGGGCATCCGCACCGAGGTGGTCCTGAAGGCCGACATCCGGCCGGGGCACACCGACACCTTGCACACCAAGGTCGAGAAGGTGGAAGAGCTGCTGGCCGAGTAGGGGTTCGTCCACATCTTTCCATCATCTACATGGAGCCTCTTGCGCTTTCGCGTCGACCCGCTATGATGCTGCCCGACATACGACACGAAGCGAAAGAGGTTCCATGCTCCGCAAGATCATTCACATTGACGAGGACAAATGCATCGGCTGCGGCCTGTGCGTCGACGCATGCCACGAGGGTGCCATCGCCATGGTCGACGGCAAGGCGCGCCTTATGCGCGACGACTACTGCGACGGGCTGGGCGACTGCCTGCCGGCCTGCCCTACCGACGCCATCTCCTTCGTCGAGCGGGAAGCCGCTCCCTACGACGAGGCTGCCGTGGCGGCACACCTGGCCGCCCGCAACGGCGGCGCGACGGCTGGCAGCGTTCCGGCC
>ERZ824473.2540-NODE-2540-length-21006-cov-3.888072_pt1 | contig 21006 bp, 19 predicted proteins | sample MGYA00519874_ERZ824473 | MGnify/ENA primary metagenome ERZ824473 (study PRJEB31778, sample SAMEA3449151) | human gut metagenome | biome: human gut; feature: human-associated habitat; material: faeces | place: United Kingdom | collected 2010/2012 ... | reverse complement strand
CTCTGACAGTGCGGCACTTCCGGATTTCAGATTTTCCATTCCGCTTACCAGTGTGCTGCTTCCGGATTTCAGCTGTTTTGTTCCTGCTGCCAGTTTACTGCTTCCGCCCGCAAGAGAAAAAAGCGGCAGATCACTCTGCCGCCAGACGGATAAATTCTTCCATCTCTCTTGTCTTAAATTTATTCTTATGGTAAAAGATCTGCCGGTACATGGATATCTCCACGTCTTCCACATGTAAAAGGGCGATCCGTCCTTTCCGGATATCCCGCTCCACAGCCAGGTATGGCAGGAAGGAAAGTCCGTGATTTTTTTCCAGCATGCGAATGATAAAGGCGGTGTCACTGATCTCCAGCACCGGGGACAGCGCCTGCTTCTTAAGAGCCAGCTGCTGATCCAGGGCCTGGCGATAATTGGCGTTCTTTTCTGTAAGGAAAAAAGGCTCTTCCAGGATATCTTCCATCTTTAACGTCTTTCCCGCAAACTCTGAATCCGCGGATGCCACAAACACTACCGGCTCCGCCTTCTCCATAACTTTCACCCAGTTCTGATCCCACCTCGGGGTATCCAGTATGTAGATTAAGTCCAGACCGTTATGCTCCATCATACGGATCAGCTGCTCCGGTGTGTCGATGGTCACCTGCAGACTGACTTTTGGGTGAAACTCGCGGAACTTACCTAAGACTGAAGGAAGCTTGGCTGTACAGAGGGATTCTATCGTTCCGATATGCAGTGGATTTTTCAGTTCCGCATCATCATTCATTGATTTTTTTGCTTTATTTACATCATATAAGATCCGGCTTGCATGTTCCAGAAATTCTTTTCCGGACGGAGTAAGCAGCACGCGCTTTCCGGTTCTGTCAAAAAGCCGGGTTTCCAGTTCATTTTCCAGGAGACGGATCTGGACTGTGATGGCTGACTGGGAGTATCCCAGAACTTCTGCTGCCCTTGAAAAGCTCTGAAGTTGTGCCACATGTACAAACGTCTCCAACTGACGGATTTCCATGATTTTTCTCCCTTTTTCTATGAAAATTTTTCATCGTGATGATGAAATCTGTGAATTTGCCTTATTATTATATCAATGTTACAATACAATCACGAAGACGTCAATCGTATTTTTGTGCAAATTCACCAAAACTTTTGGAATTTGCCAGGCAACCACATATTTTCATACTTAGGAGGAAAGAATCCAAATGGAAAAGAAAAAAATCAAGATCGGACTGGTTCCGAAGCTGATCATTGCCATCATCGTAGGTATCCTGTTCGGCCAGTTCCTTCCGGAAGGCTTCTGTCGCTTTGTTGTAACCCTTTCCGGATTTTTCAGTACCTTTTTAAAATTTGTCATCCCGCTGATGATCCTTGCCTATGTGACCATGGGTATTGCAGATCTTTCACAGGGTGCAGGCAAGCTTCTTCTGATCACAGTGGCTCTGGCATATGGCTCCACTCTGATCGCAGGTTCCGCATCCTATCTGGTGTCATCCAACCTGTTCCCTCACTTTATGAGTGAAGGTGCACTGGACCAGATCGCGGCTACTGCTGATGCATCCCTGACACCGTATTTCAGTATTACCCTGAGCCCTGTCATGGATACCCTTTCCGCAGTTGCCCTTGCCTTTGTGATGGGCCTCTGTCTCTCTTCCATGCGTGGAAAAGAGATGGGAAACAGCCTTTATAATGGAATGAGCGACTTTTCCAAGATCATTGACAAAGTCCTTCATACCATTATCATCCCGCTGCTTCCGCTTTACATCTGCGGAACTTTCACAGATATGACTATTTCCGGAAAAACATTTGCTATCTTAAGCATCCTCTGGAAAGTGTTCCTTGTTGTAATCATCATGCATCTGATCTGCATTACGATCCAGTTCTTGATCGCAGGTACTGTAAGCAAGAAGAATCCTTTTACCCTGATCAAAAACCAGATCCCGGGATATACCACAGCTCTTGGAACCCAGTCTTCCGCAGCTACCATTCCGGTCAACCTGGAATGTGCAAAAAATGACGGTGTATGCGAGCAGATCCGTAACTTCGTAGTTCCGCTCTGTGCAAACATCCACATGGCCGGTTCCATGATCACCATCACAGCCTGTGCAACAGCAGTCTGTCTTATGAACCAGCTGCCTATCAGCCTCGGAACTGTTGTTCCGTTTATCATGACTCTTGGTGTTGCCATGGTCGCATCCCCGGGTGCTCCAGGTGGTTCCATCATGACTGCCCTTCCGTTTCTTTACATGGTATTCGGAGCCGAAGCCGGTGATCCGGACGGCGCTATCTGCGCTATTATGGTTGCCCTTTACATTACACAGGATTCCTTCGGAACTGCCTGTAACGTATCCGGCGACAATGCCATCGGCGTAATCGTTGATACCATTTATAAGAAATTTATTGTAAAAACACCACAGGAGAATTAAGAAAAATGTCTTTTATCAGCGTATTTGACGTTATGGGCCCGAATATGATCGGTCCTTCCAGTTCTCATACCGCAGGTGCGGCGCGGATCGCTTTTCTTGCCCAGAAGATGATCACGCCGCCCCTGAAAAAAGTGGAGTTCACCCTTTACGGATCCTTCGCCAGAACATATAAAGGCCACGGTACAGACCGTGCCCTCCTCGGCGGGATCATGGGCTTTTCCACCGATGATATGCGTATCCGGAATTCTTTTGACATTGCCACGGATAAGGGAATTGACTTTTCCTTTACCCCCAATGAAGTGGAAACGGATGTGCATCCCAACACAGTAGATATCCATATGGTCAATGACCAGGGCCAGGAAATGACGGTCCGGGGCGAATCTCTTGGCGGAGGCAAAGTCCGCATTGTGGAGATCAACCACGTAAAAGTGGATTTCACCGGCGAATACAGCGCCATCATCGTGATCCATCAGGATACCCCTGGTGTTGTGGCTTACATCACCAGATGCTTAAGTGAACGTAACATTAACATTGCTTTCATGCGTCTTTTCCGTGAATCCAAGGGAACCACCGCCTACACCATTGTGGAATCCGACGGCCATCTTCCGGAAGATATCGTAGAAAGCATTCACCAGAACACCAACATCCATGACGTCATGGTTGTCCAGATGTAGGGAAAAGGAGGAAACATTTCATGGATTTTAAAAATGCAAAAGAACTCCTTGCTCTCTGCCAGGAAAAAAATCTTCCAATTTCCGAGGTCATGCGTCAGCGTGAGATCCTCCTCGGCGAGACCTCTGCCAAAATCGTGGATCAGCGCATGGACAGGGTTCTGGAGATCATGAAGGACGCTGCTTTTTCCCCGATCAAAAATCCGGTAAAGTCTATGGGCGGCCTTATCGGCGGTGAATCCCGGAAGCTCTACGAATTTCAGTTCCAGGGAAAAAGTCTCTGCGGCAATGTCCTCTCAAGAAGTATTACCTACGCTATGGCTACTCTGGAAACCAACGCTTCCATGGGCCTTATCGTTGCTTCTCCTACTGCCGGCAGTGCGGGGATCGTTCCCGGACTGATGCTTGCCCTTCAGGAAGTTTACGAATTTTCTGATGAAAAGATCCGCCAGGCACTTTTTAATGCAGGTGCCATCGGCTATCTTGCCATGCGTAACGCAACTGTCGCCGGTGCCGTAGGCGGATGCCAGGCTGAGGTTGGAATCGCTTCCGCAATGGCTGCTTCTGCTGCTGTGGAACTTCTTGGCGGTACGCCGTTGCAGTGTACGTATGCTGCTTCCACGGTTCTCATGAATATGCTGGGCCTGGTATGTGATCCGGTCGGCGGCCTGGTGGAATATCCGTGTCAGAACCGTAACGCAGCCGGTGTTTCCAATGCCCTCATTGCGGCAGAAATGTCTTTGGCAGGTATCACACAGTTTATCCCGCTGGATGAGATGATCGATACCATGTATACGGTGGGCAAAAAGCTTCCTGCCGAGCTTCGTGAAACTGCTCTTGGTGGCTGTGCGGCCACACCTTCTGCATGTGAGAGATGTCATCTTTGCAGTTGATGCTGTTTTTCATAAGCGGCCCATCATTATAACTATGAATAAAAACGGAGAATTCCTGAACTTTTCTTTCGGGAATTCTCCGTTTTCTATTCTTATAAAGTTTAGCTTATAATCTCATGCGTAAACATCTTTTATTTCTCCAGCACCGGAATGTCTCCCACACCGTTGAGGATCAGGCGCGGTCTGTACGGGAATTTGTCTACGGTTTCTCTTGTGGATACACCGGAAAGTACAAGAACTGTGTCAAGGCCTGTCTCAATACCGGCAATCACATCGGTATCCATACGGTCACCGATCATTACGGCTTCATTGGAATGTACGCCCAAAATACGAAGTCCGGTACGCATCATCAGAGGGTTTGGCTTGCCGACATAGTATGCCTGTTTGCCTGTGGTTGCCTCGATAGGTGCCACAAATGCACGGCAGGCCGGTGCGATTCCGCCTTCGATAGGACCTGTAATGTCTGTGTTGGTTGCAATGAGCTTGGCACCTTTGTTTACCAGGTTCATGGCACGTAAGATATGCTCATATCCGTATGTGGTCGTCTCACCTACAACTACATAGTCCGGGGAAACATCATCGATGGTGATCCCTGCATCATACAGAGCATTGTAAAGGCCATGATCTCCGATTACATAAGCGCTGCATCCCGGAGCCTGGCTCTGCAGGAACTTGGCAGTTGCAAGTGCACTGGTATAAAAATGTTCTTCCCCAACATCCAGTCCCATACGGAGAAGCTTCTCGTGAAGTTCTCTCGGGGAACGACTGCTTGCGTTGGTAAGGAACAGAAAGCTCTTATCTTCTCTCTGAAGCCATTCCACAAATTCCTTTACTCCGTCAAGAAGTTTGTTTCCGTGGTAGATCACACCATCCATATCGCAGATAAATCCTTTTTTGGATCTTAATGTTTCCATAAATTCCTCCCTGTCTGATGCGGATATTCGCAATCTGAATCCGCTGATTAATTCGTTTCTTTGTATACGATCTTCTCGATCTTATTTCGTAATTTCAGCATTCTGTAATCCAGATTTGCAATTTCTTCTGCATATTTTTTTAATTCTGCTTCAATTTCCGCATTGTCTCTTTTTTTATAATACAATTCATATTCTAACACAGACCAGTAATCCATTGCAATGGTCCGAAGCTGTATTTCCACCAGTTCTTTCTGCTCGCCTTCTGCAGAATAGATGGGAACTTTTATGATGAGATGCAGGCTTTTGTAGCCGTTTTTCTTTGGATTTCTGATATAATCCTTGATCCGGACAATCTCGATATCTTTCTGCATTTCCAGGAATTCTGCCACCTGGTAAAGTTCATCCTCAAAAGGACAGACCACGCGGATGCCGATGAGATCTTTCAGATTTTTCCTGGCTGTCTCGAAATCCGGTTCCAGTCCTTTTTTCAGAAGTTTTGCGTAGATGCTCTCCGCACTTTTGATCCGACTGGTAATCTGACTGATCACGGTACGTTTTTTCTGCCCGGAAAGTTCCGCATTGATCATCTTCAATTTTGCCATAAGGATATCAATAGCTGCCTTGCAGCGGAGACGGTAGTCCGGATCTTTGATGTAGCTTGCGATAGCTGCTGTTTTTTCTGCTGCCAGCTTCTGATTTTCCAGTTCCGTTGAATCCATAACTTTGCTCTGCTCTGATTTCTGAGCCGGATCATCCTTTTTGGGATTTTCCTTCTTCTGCGCCTCTTTGGCCTGTGTGAATCCTTCTTTCATGGATTTCTGTTTTTTACTTATTTTTTTCTTTGATTTCTTTTTTGTCATTTTTGCCTTATCTGTTATTTTCAGTTTTCGTGTACATCTTATATATTATACCGGCCACATGATATTTTTCATCAAATCAGCGTAAGGCTATTGTTAAATCTGTGGTAAAAAAGTCCTCCGAAAAGTCTCAAGGTCATATCTCCTGATATCCCTGTGACTTCCCGAAGGACTCTTTCACACATCATTTACATATTAATGAAACAATTTACAGGAATTCCGACTGCAGCGCATCGTATCCGGTCTCGCCGGTACGGATGCGGACGGCGTTTCGGATCTCATAGCTGAATATCTTTCCATCGCCGGGATCGCCGGTAAAGGCGGCTTTCTGCACGGCATCAATGACTTTGATCTCCCAGTCCTCTGAAGATACCACGATCTCAAATTTGATCTTCGGTTTCAGAAATACATCGATCTTGGAACCACGGACATATTCTGTGTAACCACGCTGGGTTCCACATCCCATGATCTGGGTCACGGTAAAACCGTTTACCTGGATCTCATTTAATGCGGCTTTGACATCTTCCATTTTTTCTTCTCTTACAATTGCTTCTATTTTTATAAGCATACGATTTCCTCCATTTTCGCACGATCATTGCCATAAAAAATTCTTTTCTTATGATCAGTCAAATCCATTGAATGACGGATATGCATTCTCGCCATGCTGGGTTGCATCCAGACCAACCAGTTCTTCCTTCGGATCTACACGAAGGGGTGTAAAGATCCGCACGATTCCGATACAGATCAGAGTTCCTACAATAGCAACCGCAATGGTAATCACAATACTTAAGACCTGTGCCAGAAACAGCCGGTAATCGCCAAACACCAGGCCATCCCATTTTGCAACGGAATTAACAGAAGATTTTCCGAAAAGTCCTGTGGCGATTCCGCCCCAGATACCACCGATACCATGGCAGCCAAAAGCATCCAGCGCATCGTCAATCTTCAGTTTCTGTTTCAGAAGGATCACCGTAAAGTAACAGATCGGGCTTACCAGAATTCCAATGATAAAGGATGCCCACACCGGTACAAAACCAGCCCCCGGTGTGATCGCTACCAGACCAATTACAAGACCTGTGGAGGCACCCACCAGCGTCGGTTTTCCCTCACGGATCACCTCGATCAGCATCCAGGTCAGAAGTGCACAGGCAGAAGAAATACTGCTGGTCATAAAAGCATGCGCTGCAAGACCGTCTGCTTTCAGGGCACTTCCTGCATTAAATCCAAACCAGCCAAACCACAACATGGCTGCTCCGAGAAATACAAATGGAATGTTGTGTGTACGATAGGTTGCTTTTGCATAGCCACGTCTCTGTCCCAGATAAATGGCAAGAACCAGCGCACTGACACCAGAACTGATATGTACCACGTTTCCACCTGCAAAATCCACAGAACCGATGGCTGCCAAAAATCCGCCGTCTCCCCAGACCATATGTGCCATCGGATAATACACAATCAAAGACCAGATCGCAACAAAGAAAAACAGTGCCTTAAAACGCATTCTTCCAACTACGGCACCGGTGATCAGCGCCGGTGTGATCATGGCAAACATCATCTGGAACGCCACAAATACCAGATGTGGGATCGTATCCGCATAAGGTCCCGGCTCCCAGCCTACACCGTTCAGCGCAAACCATCTCAGATCTCCGATGATCCCGCCATGGTTTCCACCAAATGCCAGCGAATATCCAAACAATGTCCACATAACAACAGACAGTCCCATGATCGCCCCACAGGCCATCATGGTATTTACCACATTTTTTCTGCGGACCAGTCCTCCGTAGAAAAACGCAAGCCCAGGTGTCATAAAGAACACAAAGGCTGTACAGATCAGCATAAAGCCAGTATCTCCTGCATTCATAATCCTTTCCTCCTCGATTCCCTCACTTATTTCTGCAACGCAAAAAGCGCCTGGAAACTTAATTTCCAGACGCCTTTGTCATGTCAGTTAGCATAGCAGATAATTTTTCGGTTTTCAAGAGTTTTTCCGTTATTTTTCTGTTTTCTTACAGAATTACTATGTTTTATGTGGATATGGAGTTTATTTTCGGCAATCTATCCGGTTATAAATGTTGAGAAAATTTTATCTTATTTCTTACTGTACCATAATCCGGACTATACTTAAGATCAGCAGATGGGCCGGATAAAAAATATAGAAAAACCACTTGGAAAACTTCGGTGCTTTCTCGGATTTTTTTCCATTGTAGAAGTTCAGGATAATAATTCCCGACACTACAATTCCAACTGCAGACAGCAATGCATGGACCATCGCCGGGCCAGACGCCATTTTTTCTGCATAGGAGCCGTAATTAAACAGCACAAAAAGAATCGCACCGACTCCATAAGCGGTTATCATCTTTTTCCGGTTCCCCCAGCCTGCGTAAAACCAGATGGTAAAAACCGGCGCCAGAATCGCCCAGTCCGAAAAAACGGACAGTAAAAGAAGCAGGATCAATAGCGGAACTCTCCATGGACTTGCCATCATTTTTTCCTGAATCACCAGGATCATAAAACAGATAAACAATGTAAAAATCATATTCAGCTGGGAAAATCCGAAAGCCATCATATAGGGAACCTGAGAGATTCCGGCAAAGATCAGAAGTCTTTCGCCATATTTTCTTCTGGAATGGGTATAATAGAAACCTTCCACAAGGAAATAACACATGGTGATGGCTGTAAAATAACCAATATCCACCAGTACTTCCCAGAGAATTGTGTTTTCCGGCAGAAGTACATTGGCAATATGGTTCAAAAGCATGGTAAAAATCGCCAGATACTTAATGGCATCCCGGGTCAGGCCCGGCTTTTCTGTTGTTGGCATAATGTTAGGTTCTCCTTCTGTGCGTTATGTAATACTCTTATCTTACACTTCTCTCTTGATCTCAGGCAATGGGATTTACACAATTTTCATAAACTTTATCAGATTTTTCTCTTAAGAAAAGGAAGGTTGCCTTTTTTCATCGGTAAGCTTATACTGTAGAAAGCGTGCTGTATTTTATACGGCAAAACTTATCAGAAAACACTGAAAAACAATAACTTCGGAAAGGAATTATCGATCATGATCCAGGATATCGCACCGCATACCTATCACAACGAATACAAACCTGTGGCTCCGGATAAATCAAGCCACATCCTCGCCTATGAAGAGGGTAAGATCCTTATGAAAAAAGACGGCGAGACCATGACTCTTCCAAGCTTTGGTGAGCTGGAGGGAAAAGTCGGGAATCTGTATGAAAATTATATCTATCTCTTCTCTGTTGACGAAGAACATTTTTACCTGATCCCGGATCTGGATACCAGTCTTCTTCCCGGATATCAGTTTGAGATCACACGCGTACTCCGCACAGCTGAACCACAGTATCTGGCCTTCGCGGGAATTACCGGATATCAGCTTTTTCAGTGGTACAGCAAACGTCGTTTCTGCGGCTGCTGCGGCAAACCGATGGTACATGATAAGGCAGAGCGTAAGATGATCTGCCCAGCCTGCGGAAACGGAGAATATCCGGTACTTTCCCCGGCTGTAATCGTGGGTGTTACCAATGGTGACAAGCTGATTCTTTCCAAATATGAAGGCCGCAACCACACCCGCTACGCCATGATCGCAGGTTTTGCCGAGATTGGCGAGACCATCGAAGAGACCGTTCACCGTGAAGTTATGGAAGAGATCGGCATAAAGGTCAAAAATCTCCGCTACTACAAGAGCCAGCCATGGTCCTTCTCCGGAACCCTTCTGTTCGGCTTCTACTGCGACCTGGACGGCGATGATACTCTGACTGTAGACCACAGCGAACTTTCCATGGCCTCCTGGTTCAACCGGGAAGATATTCCGGATGAGGGTGACAATATCAGCCTTACCAAGGAAATGATGATGGCGTTTAAGCATGGAAAAGCCTGAATCATCCACTTATCTGATTTCATAAAAAACACCGGTCATTCATCTGTAACATGTCCTGTCCGGGTTGTCAGATCATCTCTGACATCTCAGACCCAGTACATATTTCCGATGAATGCCGGTGTTTTTATTTTCTATTTTTCTATTTTATATACGCGCCGAAGCAATCTGGCTGAGACTGTTTTATTTCTCAGCTGTCAGATGCCAGATATCTCTGTTGTACTCTTCAATAGTTCTGTCTGAAGAGAAGTATCCTGCTTTTCCGATGTTCACAAGCATCTTCTCTGCCCATGCGGTTCTGTCCTCATAATCGGACAGTGCCTGGTCTTTTACTTTCGCATAATCCTCGAAATCAAGAAGTGTCATGAACCAGTCCTTGCTTACGATCTCATGATGCAGTCTTCTTAAATGCTCCTCACTTCCAATAGAAAGAAGCTCGTTTCCTACGATAAAATCTACTGCACGGCGGATGCGCTCATCTTTGTCATAGAAATCTTTTGCACAGTAATCCGCTTTCTCATAGTGCTTGATGACCTGCTCACTGGACTCACCGAAGATATAGATATTCTCCCTGCCTACCAGCTGGCTGATCTCCACGTTTGCACCATCCATGGTTCCCAGTGTTACCGCACCGTTGAGCATAAACTTCATGTTTCCGGTTCCGCTGGCCTCTTTGGATGCAAGAGAAATCTGCTCGGAGATATCGCAGGCCGGGATCAGCTTCTCTGCTGCACTTACGTTGTAGTTTTCCACCATAACAACCTTCATGTATGGAGAAACTTCCGGATCATTGTTGATAAGTTCCTGTAAGCAGAGGATCAGGTGGATAATGTCCTTTGCAATGATGTATGCAGGAGCTGCTTTTGCACCGAAGATAAAGGTTACCGGACGCTGCGGCTTCTCGCCGGCTTTGATCTTCAGGTAGCGGTCGATGATATAAAGTGCATTCAGCTGCTGACGTTTGTACTCATGGAGACGTTTGATCTGGATATCATAAACACTGTGTGTGTTGATCTCCTCGCCTGTATTGGCCTTGATAAATTCTGCACATCTCTTCTTTGCGTCCTGTTTGATCTTCAGGATATTTGCAAGAACGTCCTGATTTCCCTTAAATTCAAGCATTTTATCAAGCTCAAAGGAATCTTTGCGGAAGCCGTCGCCGATCATGGATGTGATGTACTCGGTCAGCGGATGGTTACAGTGAAGGAGCCATCTGCGGAAGGTGATTCCATTTGTCTTATTATTAAATTTCTCCGGATAAATCTCATAGAACTGATGAAGCTCTGTCTCCTTCAGGATGTCTGTATGAAGGGATGCAACACCATTGATGGAAAATCCGTAATGGATGTCCATATGTGCCATGTGGACCAGGTCATTCTTGTCGATGATGGCAAGATTTTCCTGCGGGTATTTTGCCTTGATACGCTCATCCAGTTTGCGGATGATCGGCATCAGGTGCGGAACTACTTCCTCAAGATAGGAAACCGGCCATTTCTCAAGTGCCTCTGCAAGGATGGTATGGTTGGTGTAAGCGCATACATGAGATACGATCTCGCAGGCCTCCTCAAACTCAATTCCACGCTCTGTGAGAAGGCGAATCAGCTCCGGAATTACCATACTCGGATGTGTATCGTTGATCTGAATCACTGCGTAATCTGCAAGGTCATGAAGGTTGGAGCCTTTGGCAGTCGCCTCATCCAGGATCAGCTGTGCCGCATTGCTTACCATGAAGTACTGCTGGTAAATACGAAGCTTTCTTCCGGCGTCATCGCTGTCATCCGGATACAGGAACAGAGTCAGGTTGTGAAGAAGATCTTTTTTGTCAAAAGAGATTCCCTCTCCTACAATGCTCTCATCTGCAATATCAATATCAAAGAGACGAAGCTTGATAGCCTTATTCACATATCCTGCCACATCAATATCATACAGTGTGGATTTTAGCATAAAGCCTTTAAACGGTACGTAATAGGAAACGCCTGCGTCTGTCAGCCAGCTCTCCGGCTCGATCCACGGGTTCGGTGTCTCAAACTGAAGATGATCTTTGAACTCCTGTTTGAAAAGTCCAAGGTGATAATTAAGTCCGATTCCTTCTCCCGGAAGTCCCAGAGTTGCGATGGAATCCAGGAAGCAGGCTGCCAGACGTCCAAGACCGCCGTTTCCAAGAGATGGCTCCGGCTCGATCTCCTCGATCATGGAAAGCTCTTTGCCGTTCTCTTTGAGATATCTTGCGACTTCGTCATAAACACCGAGATTGATCAGGTTGTTGGAGAGAAGTTTTCCGATAAGGAATTCTGCGGAAATATAATAAATCTTCTTTTTTCCTTCCTGATATCCGCGGCCTTTCAGCTGCTCCTTTGTCCAGGAGAGAAGTCCGTGATAGATTTCCTCGTTTGTACAGTCTTTGACATTTTTGTTATATTTGTCTTCGAATACTTTGCTTAATGTTTCCATTTTTGATCTCCTTTCATGGATCTTTATGGGATGAAATGTGTTTTTACAAGGTTGTTTGCTTTGTTTTTGATGGTATTAGGATATCACGCATCAAGATGCAAAAATATAACAATCCTGTCATGATATGCAAGATATTTGTCAGACTGACTGTCCCATGCTCTTTCTGTACTTATGTGGGGAAATCTCATTTGCCTGCTGGAATTTCTTGATAAAATAGCTTGTACTGTTGAATCCCACGTTCATGGCAATCTCTGTCACCGGTGCGTCCGAATGGGTCAGAAGATATTTTGCTTTCTCCATACGGAAATCATTGATGTACTCCACCAGAGTTTTTCCCGTATACTGGCGAAAAAGCTTCATAAAATAATATTCACTGTAATTGGAAAGCCCGGAAAGTTCCGAAACTGTAAGATTTTCCTGATAGTGAAGGCTGATATGATCCAGAACTTCCTTCACTGCCGCAAGGCTTTTATTCTGCTCTGTACTTACCGGAATAATATAATGCCTGGTCAGCATTTCATAAAAGAAATCAAAGAACAGCATTTTCAGCTTCACATAAAAATATGGTTTCTTCTCTGTATGACAGGTATGGATCTCCAAAAAAATTTCCTTAAGCTTCTCATACCCGGAATCTCCTTCTTCTATATGATGGCAGAATTCTGCCCTGTTTTCCATCAGAGGGGATACCACACATTCCTGGCAGATATCTCCCGGCTGCCCGGCCAGAAATCCAAGTCCAAACACCACACTTTTATAATAGAGAGGATTGTTTAAATCTGTCCGCATACTGTGAAGAACCCCGCAGTTTACGATCAGAATATCCCCTTTTTTCAGTCGGATACTCTCCCGGTTCAGTCTGGCAAAACCGCTGCCTTTCTCAATATACATGATCTCCATTTCACTGTGCCAGTGATCATACAGTGCATGAAAGATCTCACAGTTTCCCGTGTACGTTTCCACCGGCAGCTCAAAGGAACCGTGAGGACTTAATTCTTTTAAATTATCATCCACTTCGGATACGTGAAGCGGATTTTTTTCGGATATGTCTGTTCCTGGCATGATTTCCTCCGTGAGTCAAGCGGATATTCGCAATCCGCTTCGCTATTTGGTTAAATTCTGTTTGGCTGCTTTTAGTCTAACGGATATTTTCAGCCATGACAATATTATATTTTCCTGTTTTATTTTTTATGACTGCCAAAAATCCACTTCCACAAGCCGGAATCTTGACTTTTCCCATCCCAACTGCTATATATAATATTTAGAATAAAACAATTTGATTTTAAAAGGAATGAAAACTGCCATGAATCCATTAAAAAAAGCTTACTGCCGTATTTTCCAAAACATCTTTAAATTTGCACTTCCCGTACTTCCTTACCGCAATCCGAAGATCATCGGAAGCGTCAGAGGTATCCCGGAAGTTCTGGAAAAAAGAGGTTATAACAACGTACTGATCATCACAGACACAGGTATCCGAAGCCTTGGCCTTACAGAACGCCTGGAGCAGACTCTGAAACGAAACTGCATTTCCTACCAGATCTATGACAAAACCGTAGCAAATCCCACGACCGTCAATGTGGACGAGGCTCTTCATATGTATCTGGACAACGACTGCCAGGCGATCATCGGCTTTGGCGGCGGTTCCAGCATGGACTGTGCAAAAGCTACCGCAGCCCGCATTGCCAAACCGCACCAGTCTCTGGCACAGATGAAGGGAATCCTGAAGGTCCACAAAAAGCTTCCTCTTCTCATCGCCATCCCCACAACTGCAGGAACCGGAAGTGAGACCACACTTGCAGCCGTGATCACCGATGCAAAGACCCGCCATAAATACGCCATCAACGATTTTCCGCTGATCCCACGGTACGCAGTTCTTGACCCGAAGGTTACCTTAAGCCTTCCGCCGTTTATCACCGCCACTACCGGAATGGACGCTCTCACTCATGCGGTAGAAGCTTATATCGGAAACTCTACCACCCCCGGCACCCGTAAAAACGCTCTGGATGCAGTCCGGCTGATCTTTGAAAATCTGGATACCGCCTACACAGACGGGCAGAATATTGAAGCAAGACGGAACATGCTCCGCGCTTCCTATTTTGCAGGCTGTGCTTTCACCAAATCCTATGTCGGATACGTTCACGCAGTTGCCCATTCCCTCGGCGGAAAATATAACGTGCCTCACGGACTTGCCAATGCCGTGATCCTGCCTATGGTGCTGGAAACTTATGAGGACAGCATTACCCATAAACTCCGCAATCTGGCCGTAGCTGCCGGTCTCTGTGACAAAAATGAAGACGATAAAACTGCCTCCCGTATGTTCATTGATGCCGTCAAAGATATGAAAAAGCGTTTTGGCATCGGAGACTATATTCCGGAAATCCAGGAAACCGACATCCCTGAACTTGCCCATTATGCCGACAAAGAAGCCAATCCTCTGTATCCGGTTCCTGTGCTGATGGATGCCAGCGAACTGGAAACCCTGTATTACAGACTGATGCCACCGGCTGGCAGCTGCTGAGTATTTTCATCCGCCATCCGTCGTCTATATCATTCACAACACTACCACTGCTTATGCCTTATTTTATATTCCGAGATATATCCTTTTCAGACAACTTCTGATATTTGGCAAAGCAGGATTTTTCAGAAAGGACCATAAATTCCATGGAAAAAGAACAGATCACCCAGCTTCTGGAAAAACAGCGCCAGTATTTCTACTCCGGCGCAACTTTAAATCTCGATTTCCGTATCAGCGCCCTGAAACGCCTCCGTGCCTCCATCCGAAAACACGAAGCACAGATCCATGCTGCTCTCCGAAAAGACCTGGGAAAAAGCAATTTCGAGAGCTATATGTGTGAAACCGGACTGGTGCTCTCCGAGATCACACATATGTTGAAAAATATCCGCTCTTACGCAAAAGAAGAAACCGTACCAACTCCGCTGGCACAGTTCCACTCCCGCAGTTTCCGCAAACCATCTCCCTATGGCGTCGTTCTCATTATGAGTCCATGGAACTATCCGTTCCTTCTCACCATTGAACCGCTGGTCGATGCCATTGCAGCCGGAAACACCGCCATCCTGAAACCAAGCGCCTACTCTCCGGCAACCAGCGAAGTGATCCGCCTTCTGATCCATGAGTGTTTTGATCCCAGATATGTATCCGTTGTTACAGGCGGCCGCGCGGAAAATACCCACCTTCTCAGCCTGCACTTTGACTACATCTTTTTCACCGGAAGCCAGGCTGTAGGAAAAGAAGTCATGAAAAAAGCCTCCGAATATCTCACCCCGGTCACACTGGAACTTGGAGGAAAAAGTCCCTGCATCGTGGATAAAACTGCTAATCTCCGCCTTGCAGCCAAACGTATCGTATTCGGCAAATTTTTAAACTGCGGCCAGACCTGCGTGGCTCCGGACTATATTTACTGCGACCCGGAGATCAAAGACGCACTGGTTGCAGAACTTCGCCGCCAGATCAGCCGCCAGTACGGCAAAGAACCTCTGAAAAACCGGGATTACGGGAAGATCATCAACGAAAAACATTTCGACCGTATCAACGGCCTGATCGATCCTGCCAAAACCGTCTGCGGTGGCGGTTCCAGCCGTGAAACACTTCAGATCGAACCAACGATCCTTGATAACGTAACTTTCGACGATCCGGTCATGCAGCAGGAGATCTTTGGACCGGTACTTCCGGTCCTCACCTACGAATCTCTGGGAAGCGCGGTAGCAAAGATCAACTCTATGGCTCATCCACTGGCCCTCTACCTCTTCACCAGCAACGAAAAAGCCTCCCGGGAAGTAACTTCCCGCTGCGGTTTCGGCGGCGGCTGTATCAACGATGTCCTCATCCATCTGGCAACCAGCAATATGGGATTCGGCGGCTTCGGTGAAAGCGGCATGGGCTCCTACCACGGCATCGACGGCTTCCGGACATTTTCGCACTATAAGAGCATCGTGGATAAGAAAACCTGGATCGATCTTCCTATGCGGTATCAGAAGTATCGGAAGGTTTATGAGAAGATGGTTCGGATGTTTATGCGATAGATACAGACAGAGGACGATGATATCTGCATCGTCCTCTTTTTTTCTCCCACCTTTTAGTATTTTTCTGAAGTAACTACAGATTACCCGCCGAAAGAAATGAACCGGTTTTTACTTTTTTTAATATAACGTTTTCAAAGCCTCGGCCCGTACATAACCCAATTGTTTTCCATCTGTAACTTCTACATATTCAGTATCTTTGTACTCCATGCTGCTACCATGACTATATAATTTTGTGCCGGCTGTGACATACTCCCACCGCTTAAATCTTATAGATTTTGAAGTGGGGCTTCCTGCTCAATTGCCCTCCAGGGCAAAGATAAAACAGGCTATCCCCGCGTGTCCCGCGGTTTTTATAAGTCCGGATGCGGACTTTTTATCGTGCTATCATGCACATTCTGCAAGGATCCGTTTTCCTTCGTTCATGATATTGACTGCCGCATTCACATCACGATCCATTCTGTTTCCACATTCACAGTAATAAATTCTTTCAGATAAAGACAATTCTGCTTTTTTCTTTCCGCACACGCTACATATCTTACTGGATGCAAAATAACGGTTTACTTTGATCAGATATTTCCCCCGTTCTTCCATCTTATATTCCAGCATAGAAAGGAACTGTCCATATCCATTGTCATGTACACCTTTTCCAAAATGGAGTCCTCCTGCCATCGCCTTCAGGCTCAGATCTTCCACGCACACTGCATCATATATTTCCGCAAGACTGGTGCTGAGTTTATGCTGAAAATCTTTTCTCTGGTTTCGGATCTTTTCATGACACAAAGCAACTCTCTTTTTCTGTTTCCCGTAATTTCGGCTTCCTTTCTGACATTTGGACAGCCTTCTCTGTTCTCTCGCCAGTTTTTTCTCTGACCTTCGGTAAAACATCGGATAAGCCGCTTTTTCCCCTGTAGAAAAGACACCCAGACCATGCATAGCAAAATCTATCCCAAGAAATTTTTCTGCTGGTATTTTTTCTACTGTTTGGTTTTCACAGCAAAATAAAAGACTGGCAAAATATTTTCCGGATGGCTCATGACTGACCGTTACAGATTTTAATTTCCATTCTTCCGGTATCGGACGATGGAGCTTTATCCTGACAGCTGACATCTTAGGCAGTTTCAAACGTTTTCCTTCCAGAAAGACATTTCTGTTTACTACATTTGTCGTATAAGATCTTTTCGATGACTTCTTTGATTTGAAGCATGGAAAACCTGTAGATGGTTCTCGAAAAAATTTACGGAAAGCACTTTCCAGATGCATCTGTACATTTGCTAATGCAAGAGAATCCACTTCTTTCAGCCAGGGATATTCTTTCTTATATCTGGCAGGCGTATTCCTCAGCATCTTTTTTTCTTTTGTATAATATTCTACCTTATCCGCGAGCATACAGTTATATATAAATCGGCTGCATCCAATTGTTTTTTCTATCTGAATTCTCTGGTTTGTATCTGGATAGATCCTTATTTTTATTGCCCGGTTTATTTTTCTCACCTTGTTCCTATTTGTTATCAATAGTTTACAGCTTCCTATTTTGAACATTCTGTTCTTTTTTAATTATAATACAAGCTCACTATTAGAACAAGTGTTTTTCTGTTTTTTAGAAATTATCTTGAGCCAATATGCTCAGATTCGCAATTTATCTCACTACCTGAAGAGGTAGGAGAATTCTTGCTAGGATTTGTTAAAATTGTCTTTTACGGTAATCTGAAACGTAGCAACATAGATTGCAATTACCAGAAAAATTGAAATGATATTCAAAATTGCTTCTCCCTTTTTGCTTGTAATATCTGCTAGTACTTTATCTGTCCAGGTATTAATGCCACCTCAATCAAAACAAGACCAACAATTAATGATGTAAAAAATATATTTTTCATCAGAAAATAAACATTTGTGTTTTCTCCCTTTTCTAATCACGTTAGTGTTTTTGATATGTCTATAGATTAGCAGATGGATAGTCATAGTCGGGTTTTACTTTTTTTTATAAATTTTGAGAACTTTTGGAACTGCAATCTGAATTATACAGCAGGAATTTATATAACATATAGCAAAAGGGAGAATACCTGCTGAAGTCATTCTCCCTTTATTTATCAGTCAGCACAAACACATTCTTCCCACACATTTTTATTTGCATTCCAGATCTCATCAAATTGTTCTTCCGGAACCGGAACTGTATCTCTACCTACCTCTATAGTAAGACTGGGAATTCCTTTCTGGCTGATTGCCCAGTCTTTATAACCGGCAGGGTCAAGAGACTGATAATCTGCATCCATGACATATCCGGTTAATGCTGAAATCCGCTCTCCGAATGCCTTCGTATCTTCATAAAGCTGTCCTTCCTGTCCGAAATACCAGTAAATTACATTTCCCTGTGCATGATAACTTACTGTTCTGGCAAAATTCTGTTCTTCAGTAAGTGTGATCATTGCATCTGTCTCTTTCTCACTTCCAGGATATGGTCCCTTATAATGTGACGAAGAGGGATGTCCGACAGGATCTGCATAAGAATCCCACAGTGCATCAAAATTACGGTTAAGATCAATTCCGCATCCATTTGATTTCCAGTTTATCAGATAATCTCCCTGCGCTTCCTGTCCATCAAGTGTTGCAATACCTGTCACTTTTGTTCTCATCTCTTCTGTCTGAAGTCCTGAAAGCCCCTTCTGACTTATAGCAACACCATCCGGATTTACCATAGGCATAACATGGATCTGGCAGTTTTCCCACATTTCTTTGTATGGAACTTCATTACAGGATTTCTCATCTACATTTTGTAAGTCAGATAATTGTTCATAATCATCGTTATTTGCAATATGCTCCAGGAAAGCTTCTGCCTGTTTCATTACAAGCTGACATGTTATATATTCTCTTGCGTGAATACCGGCATTAATAAAAATCTTCTTTTCCGCATTTGTATCTCCTATAACCAGATCATATAATTCCCGGCCATCTGCACTCTGTCCAAGAGAACTGATCTGAATATATGCCCCGTATTTTTCCTGGAGCTTTTCAATATCATCTTGCATATTTTCATAAGTATATTGCTCGAGATACTGATCTGCGTAAAAATCCCCTTGCATTTCATCTTCTGCCATACATGGTTTCAGCGAAATTTCTGATACCAAAGCCATAGCGCTTAAAGCCAATATATATGCTTTTATTTTCATACTTTTAATCTCTTTTATACTCCCCCGGTGAATATTCCTTCCCGAACATATTTATTATATTCTTACATATCATCGAACTATCTTCTTACTGAAAATCCAAATAATCCGCAAGCGCATATCCATGATTTCCCATATAATAAATTTCATAAAAACCATTTCCGGCACTTGCTACAAAGCTGACTGTCGAACCAAGTGGAATCTGGCAGATTTCGCCTGAATCTACATCCGGAGCCGGACGAAGTGTAATGCTTTCTTTGCAGTTTACTACACGACAGGTATCATAAGCAGAACTATTTCCTGCGGATGACAGATAATTTGCCAATGCATATCCATTATTTCCATTATATGAAATATAATAAAATCCATTGGAAGCTGTACTGATATAAGTCACTGCCGATCCCAGTGGAATCTGACAGATTTCACTGGCAGAAGTACTTGGATTTGTTCTCAGCGTAATGCTCTGCTTGCAGTTTACAACATAATATGTCGGATAAGCTGATGAATAACTGGAAGTCACATTACCAGATGATTTATATATAGATAAATAAGACGCCAGTCCATATCCCGTACTTCCATTATAAATAATTTTATAAAAACCATTCTGAGCAGACTCGATATAACTTACCGCTGAACCCAGTGGAATCTGGCAGATTTCACTGGCAGAAGTACTTGGACTTGTCCGTAATGTAATGCTCTGCTTACAATTTACAACATAGTATGTCGGATACATGATCGTAGAAGGCTGTGATGAAGAGCTGTAATAAGAATCTGCCGGTTTATCTGTTGATAAATATGCTGCAAGTCCATATCCTGTTGCTCCATTGTAAACAATTTTATAAAAGCCGTTCTGAGCTGATTCAATATAACTTACTGCTGAACCATAAGGAATCTGACAAAGCTCACCCGATGATACATCCGGCTGAGGCCGTAATGTAATGCTCTCTTTGCAATTTACTACATAATATGTCTCATACTTTGGATAACTCTTCTGTGTTTCAGTTGATGTCTTTGCAGCTGCTGAAACAGGAACCGAAACAGTCATTCCAACAGCCAGACATAATGTTAAACAGCAACTTAAAAAAGCATTTTTTCTTCTCATATTTACACTCTCCTTCTCTTCTCAGTTTTTCAACTGTATCTTATACAAAGCATATCATTGTAATCAGCTTCATACAAGTTACTGTTGTAAAACACCTCTGTTTTTTAAGCGAAATAATTACGGATCTTCATCCTTCTTTACTCTCACATATCTCATCAAATTCCTCAAGAGATATCGGAGTTTTATCTCTCAGCTCATTTCCATAATGGCTGACTTCCACACCTTTCACTTCTTTTTCCGTGTACACGAAAGTCTGTTCTTCCTTAGACCTCCATACTACACTACCCCCATCTTCCAGTTTTCCGATCATATAAAACTGTGCCACCGTCGGATCACTGATCGCGCTCACAGAAATCTCCGTGCTGGACACGATGTTAAAAATATCTCTGACTCCGTAATCATCCGGAAGTTCAACAACTATGCAGTCATCTTCCTTATCTGAAACAACAGTCCCGCTTTTTCCACATCCTGTCATCAGTGTCGCTGTAATACCCAAACATAAAATCCCTGCAAAAATCTGTGTTTTCTTCATATTTTTTTCCTCCCACCTGTTGGTATTTTTTTGAAGTGACTATAGATTACCAGATGAGAGGAACCAGCCGGGTTTTACTTTTTT
>ERZ824473.2535-NODE-2535-length-21039-cov-7.252287_pt1 | contig 21039 bp, 20 predicted proteins | sample MGYA00519874_ERZ824473 | MGnify/ENA primary metagenome ERZ824473 (study PRJEB31778, sample SAMEA3449151) | human gut metagenome | biome: human gut; feature: human-associated habitat; material: faeces | place: United Kingdom | collected 2010/2012 ... | reverse complement strand
ACTGACGCACGGCAAAGATTTCTGACGCAGTATTTCACGCTCTGACAGATCGGAGAGGATGCATTATTTTGCAGAATTGCTATAATTTGCCGCCGCTCTGTGACAGGATTCTTATCTCATACCAAGGCGGTCACTACAGTGCTCACTTGTACAGGATGATCGCCATCCTTTCTTCCATATTGTCATAAATCGTCTTCGCTGCCGCAGGCGGAAGGTTGACACAGCCGTGAGAACCATTCGTCTGATAGATCGTACCACCAAACTCATTTCTCCACCATGCATCATGCAGTCCCTGCCCGTCGTGGAACGGCATCCAGTACTGGACATCCGTATTCCATGCACCGTTGCCCTGACCGCCGCTTAAAACAGAAGGACTCTGTTTATATGGAATACTGAATACACCTGTCGCTGTCTCACGACCATCTTTCGGAAGTCCGGTAACCACATCCGTCTCAACCACAAGCTCACCGTCTTTATAAAACCACAGATGCTGCGCTGTCAGATCGACTTCCACATAATTGCCACAAAGGTCATCCTTTCCCTCTCGTTTGTAACCCTTCACTGCATAGACCGGCTCACGCTCGACTTCGGTATTGGAACGGATATCTGCAAGAAGCTGTTCTGCTTCCCCATCCTTATCAATCTGGTAGCCGTAATCACTGCTGTCAAAGTCGATCGTCCTGCCGTCATGTGTCGTAAACTCTCTCGCATAATACAGCGTATCATACTTCGCTGCGAGGTCATAGACGTAATTGTATACCGCTTCCTCGTCAATCACACCTTCTCCATCCTCAATGGTCAGCCAGTCTTTAATCGTTGACCAGTCGATCTCTTCCTGCTCATCCCCAAATGTCAGCCTGATATCTGCCTTGCAGAACGAATTGTAAATGTTCATCGTCGTATTCATCTCACTGTCATTCTGTGTCACAGCCGGAACGTAATAAAGTCCGGACGGAAATTCGACCGTTACATCTTTCTGCGGCCTGTCTGCTGCCACAAGCTTGTCGGCTGTATCCTTTATCATGACCTGAAGATCTGCATCATCAAACTCAGTACCGTACGTCTCCGGTTTGATATAATACTCTTTTCCATCATACTCCATTGTCGCATCCGTACTTGCCACGCGCGGTTTTGCAAATTTGGCTGCACAGACACTTGCCTTAAACGCCGCCTCATCATAATCGAACGGGATCTCCACCTCAAAGGTATTGCCATCCATCAAACTGAACAGCAGGCTGACATTCTGATCACGCATACAGCTCTCAATCGAAGAGAGAAGCTTTTTTTCATTAATCGTATATCCCATATCTGCAAGTGTAAGTACTTCTGCTGTCTCACCGCCCTCAGTCACCGTGATCTTCGGTGCACTGTAATCCTGCTCCAGCATCAGCAGCACTTCCTTGCAGGTCTTATCAGAGACGTCATACCCGTTGATCCTCGTCTCCTTAAAAAACAATCCGCTGTTTACCTGCCGGTACAGGTAGTATGCTGCGCCGGCACCCACAGCAAGAATTACCAGCAAAATCACGCTGATTGCAATTTTCAGTCCTTTTTTCTTTTTTTTCTCCACTTTTTATCCCTTGCCCTTCTACGCCGCCGTCTGCCGCCTGACTCCCCACAGCACCTGCGTCTCTTTCATTTATTCTTCCCATATATTGCACTATTATCCAGCAATAGTCAAGAAAGGGAATCTTAAGTTTTTATTTTTAACAAAAAAAGGAGCTGCGCTCCCACAGAAGATTTCTCTCCTATTTCGCCGCAGCTTCTTTTTCATTTGAAAATGTAACTGATACTTCTGTACCGACGCCTACCTCACTGCGCAGCCGCAGCTTTGCATGATGCTGTGCCACGATATGCTTAACGATTGCCAGTCCGAGGCCCGTTCCGCCTGTCTGCTTGGAACGGCTCTTGTCTACACGATAAAATCGCTCAAAGACGCGCTCCTGACTTTCTTTCGGAATACCGATTCCGGTGTCTTTTACGATCAGTACCGGAAAACCGTTTTCTTTTCCGATGATCACCTGCACCTTTCCGCCCAGACGATTATAGCGTATTGCATTGTCACTTAAATTGTACAGCAGCTCTTCCAGCATTTCTTTATTTCCATGTACGATACACGGCATCCCGCTGCACTCAATATGAATGCCATGGCTTTCTGCATTCAGACGCAGTGACTCAACACACGTCTCGGCAAGACCATACAGGTCCACATCCGAAAACGCCACTTCCATATCATCGGCATCCAGTTCTGAAAGCCGGATAATATCGTTGATCAGCGTCAGCAGCCGTTTTGCATTCCGGTGAATCTCTGCCGCAAACCGCTGGATATTATCTTCACCTGCAAGTCCCGTCTCGATCAGCTCTGCGTAGCCGGAAATCGAGGTCAGCGGTGTTTTCAGCTCATGTGAAACATTTGCGGTAAATTCCTGACGCATCTTTGCGCTTTTTAAAATGTCCTCATGCTGTTTCTGGATCGTCGTGATGAACGGCACCAGCTCCTCATACGTCTGGATTCCATCCACATTATCAATATCACTGGCAAGCTTTTCAATCGGGCGGACCAGACTGTTCGTGATATAGCGTGAAAGCAGCATACACAGCAGAAACATTCCGATTCCGATCGCGATAATCGGCCGAAGCGTACTTTCAAACACACTCCAGATGTTTTTTTCCTCTTTGCTCAGGCGCAGGACATCTCCGTTTTCCAGTTGAACTGCATAATAATACATATCGCGGTTCAGTGTATCGGAATGGCGCACTGCGTATCCTTCCCCTGCTTCTTCTGCTTCCTTTACTTCCGGCCGGTCTGCATGATTGCCGAGCGTCTCATTTCCTGCCTGGCTGTCATACACCACATCACCTCCGGCACTGATTGCCGTGATGCGGATATCCGAATCAGGGCTGCGGTAATGATCCCTCAGTTCCTCCCCGGATGATATCATGCCGCTTAAGACCTCTCCGTATGTTTTCATATCTTCGATAATCTGCTCCCGGTACATATGATGAAAAACGGCGATCGCCATCAAAAGTGTTGTGCTCAGTGACAGAAACACCGTCAGCAGCAGATATCTGTTTATTTTCTTTTTCATCGTCTCTTTTGCTCACTTTTCTCGTTTTTCTTTTACGCTTTTCTAAAGCGCTGTTCTGCTGCGCTGTTTTGTTTTCTTTTCACAGACATCGGTTTGCTGCATTTCCCTGCTTTTTCAGCTCCGCTCCCCTGTCAGCATGTAACCCACGTTGCGCACCGTACGAATCATCGTTCCGGCACTTCCAAGTTTCTGGCGCAGAGTCTTGATATGCATGTCAAGTGTGCGGGACTCTCCCTCGAAATCAGTCCCCCAGACACGATCCAGTATCATATCACGTGATGCCACAATCCCTGCATTTAAAAGCAGAAGCTTTAACAGCTCATACTCTTTATATGTCAGTTCACACGGCTCATCATTTACAAAGACGGTGCGTTTTTCATCGTCCATAAAAATCGGCCCAAGCCGGATCATCCGCTCTTCTTCCATTCCGCGGCTGCGGCGCATCAATGCCTTTACCCTGGAAATCAGTTCCATGACGCCAAATGGTTTCGTGATATAATCATCTGCCCCGATATCCAGACCTTTTACCTTGTCAATCTCTGTCGTTTTTGCTGTTGCCATGATGATCGGAAGTTTTCGTGTCTCTGCGGTGTGGCGGAGCTTTTTGACGATCGTCAGCCCATCCTCGTCCGGGAGCATGATGTCAAGCAATACAAGCGCAGGCACTTTTTCCTTCAGCCGTGCATAAAATGCAGCCGCACATTCAAACCCCTGCACCTCATAGCCCGCATTTTTAAGCGCAAACATCTCAATTTCGCGGATGTTCTCATCATCTTCCACTATGTAAATCATTGCCATTGTTTCTCGTTCTCCTTTTCTGACAAACTCGTGACATATTCACAAATCAAAGCGGATATTCGCAATCCGTTTCGCTGCTTATAGGATCCGTGCCATGCTTTCTCCCACTTACAGCCTCATTTTACTGCAATATGCACTCCCATGCAAGGCGTGTCACTCACGATTTACGCTCATCTGCAGACTCTGTGCATACCGCGCAAACCGCCCGGCACCTTCATTTTCGCTTTTATCTGTCAGACAATTTTACTGCTGCGCCGTCTGCATCCTCTTTTTCATATCTACCTTCGGTGTGCCCTTTATACGGACCGGAAGCGCATAAATTTTCGAATATTCTTCAAATTTCTCCCGGAAAGATTTATTTTCTTCATCCTTCAAAGAATTAAGGTAAGCGTGTCTGCCGTACTCGTCATTATCCGCCTGTATCAGGCAGACTGCAATGTTTGAACAGTGGTCAGCGATTCGCTTATAACTCGTCGTCAGATCAGAAAGAATGAAGCCAAGCTCAATCGTACAGCGTCCCTCACGCAGACGGTCGATATGGCGCTTCTTCATCTCGTCACTGAGATCATCGATCACTTCTTCCAGCGGCTCTACCTTTCCCGCCATGGCAAGATCTTCTTCCTGCATTGCTTCCATTGCAATCTGTACGACCTTGCGCACTGCGGAAGAATATACCTCAAGTTCGGCCGCTGCCGCTTCAGAAAACGCCAGATTCTTGTCATAGATCTCTTTTGCTGCATTTGCAATAATGACGGCATGATCGGAAATTCGCTCAATATCGCCGATGCTGTGCAGCAGAACGGAAAGCGTATGGCTGTCCTTCGTCTGCATCTCGTTTTTCGTCACCTGCACAAGATAAGTACCAAGCCGATCCTCATACCGGTCTACGATACTTTCATCCTCATGCACCACTTCCACTTTTTCTGCATCATACACATTCAGAAGCGACATTGCCGTATCCAGCGCTTCGATCGTGATCTTTGCCATATGTGCACATGCCACGCGGCACTGATCCATCGCAAGTGCCGAATTGTCAAGGAAGCGATCATCCAGCGCAGACAGACCCTCCAGCGCCCCCTCGGTCCGCTCTTCTTCCTTTCCGTCGCGCACGGTAAGGATCGCAAGTTTTTCCAGCAGCCGGTGGAACGGCATCCAGAGAATCGTTGCAAATACGTTAAATGTTGTATGCACAACCGCGATCCCAGCTGCATTCGCTGCATCACCTAAAAATCCAAAATGTACAAAGAAATTTGCAGAGTAAAACAGAATCATAAACACAATCGTTCCGATCAGGTTGAAATAAAGATGGACAAACGCGGTCCGTTTTGCATTCTTTTTCGCTCCAATCGCCGAAATCAGGGCGGTTACACAAGTACCGATATTCTGTCCCATGATGATCGGGATCGCAGCCCCATAAGACACCGCACCAGTCACACACAGCGCCTGCAGAATACCGACAGAAGCCGAAGAGCTCTGAATGATCGCAGTCAGAACCGCACCGGCCAGCATACCAAGCACCGGATTTTTGAACATCAGAAGGATGTTTGTGAATTCCGGCACGTCTGCCAGCGGCTTCACTGCTCCGCTCATTGTCTCCATACCAAACATCAGAACTGCAAATCCGATCATGATCGAACCGGCATCTTTTTTCTTGTCTTTCTTGGAAAAAAGAAGAAGACAGACACCAATGATCGCAAGAATCGGAGAAAACGACGTCGGCTTGAGCATTTTAATCACAAAGCTGTCACCCTGTAACCCGGAAAGACTTAAAATCCAGGAAGTGACCGTCGTACCGATATTCGCTCCCATGATAATGCCGACTGCACGCTGCAGCGTCATGATGCCGGAGTTTACAAAACCGACCACCATAACCGTCGTAGCCGACGATGACTGAATGACTGCAGTTACTGCTGCTCCAAGCAGTACCCCTTTCCATGTGCTCGATGTCAGCTTTTCCAGGATCTTTTCGAGGCGGCCGCCCGATGCTCTTGTCAGGCCGTCCCCCATGACATTCATTCCATAAAGAAACAGGGCAAGCCCTCCGATCATTGTCAAAATACTGAAAATATCCATACACTTTCTCCTCTGCGCATTCTGCGCTTTTACATGATTTTTACTTTAGTGCCATTTTTGAAAGCGATTATATCCTTTTAAGGTAAAATTAAATGGTATCTAATGTAAAATCTGTGTAAAATATTGGACTATATCATTTTTTCAGCACTTTACCCAATTTTCGTCTTACTACCTGCCCTTAAATCTGGTAAATCCGTATGATTTTATTTTTTCTGCTGCCGCTTAATTTCCGGCATTCAGCTCCGCAAATACATCATTGACCACTTTTCCGCTCCTGTGCTTTCCGGTCAGAGAAAACTCCACCCACTCTGCCACATTCGTCGCATGGTCGCCGATCCGCTCATAGTACTTTGAAATCATCAGCATATCCATTGCCTGATCATTTGTATACTGTCCCTCGATCGAACAGCGATTAATTTCCTGACGCACTTCCGTAAAAAGGTTGTCGAGTGTATCATCACTGTCGATTACCTCTTTGGCCATGGAAAGATCCTTCTGTACATAGGATTCCACACTTTTGTTTACCATGTTCATTGTGTACTCTGCCATTTCCGTCAGGCGGACATCTTTGATCGGTACCGTCACGCTGCCGGTCTGCATGATCTCCGCGATATCAGTTGCCTGATCTCCGATCCGTTCCAGATCCGTGATCAGCTTCAGCGCTGCCGTAATCCGGCGAAGATCTGAGGCTACCGGCTGCTGCTGCAGAAACAGCTGCATACAGATACTCTCGATCATCCGTTCTTTCGCATCGATCTCCCGCTCTAACGCATCGATCCGTGTCACAAGTCCCTGTCGTTCTTCTTCTGAGAGCAGAAGCCGATAGGTCTTCATAATTGCCTTTTCGCATAAAAGTCCCATTTCCAGTAATTCTTTGTGGAGCTGCTCCAGTTTTTCAAGATACCGCTCTCTCATTCTTCTATTCCTCCCCGTGTTCCTTACTTTTCAGAGCCAGACAGTATTGCTTCCTCTGCCCTGGTACACACTGTCCAGACGGATATCCGCAGTCAGCCATGTCAAACAGCCGCTTTGCAGTTTCTCAGAGGCTCTTGTACTCCGTCCGGCAGATCAGCCGAATCGTCCTGTGATATAATCTTCTGTCTTTTTATTTTTCGGCATGGAGAACAGCGTCATGGTATCTCCATACTCAATCACTTCTCCAAGCAGGAAAAATGCGGTCTTATCGGAAATACGTGCTGCCTGCTGCATATTATGTGTAACCATGACGATCGTATAATTTTTCTTCAGTTCCACCGCCAGATCCTCGATCCTGGAAGTCGAAATTGGATCAAGTGCAGAGGTCGGTTCATCCATCAGAAGCACTTCCGGCTGTACTGCAAGCGCACGTGCAATGCACAATCTCTGCTGCTGTCCGCCGGACATACCGAGTGCACTTTTTTTCAGGCGGTCCTTTACTTCATCCCAGATTGCAGCATCCCGCAGCGCTTTTTCTACAATATCATCCAGTTTCGCTTTGGATCGGATGCCGTGCGTCCGCGGTCCGTACGCGATATTATCGTAAATGCTCATTGGAAACGGGTTGGGTTTCTGAAACACCATGCCCACACGCCTGCGAAGCAGATTGACGTCCATCGGACCGTAAATATCCTCCCCGTCAAGCAGAAGTTCTCCGGTGATCCGGCATCCTTCTACAAGATCATTCATTCTGTTTAAGGATTTCAGCAGCGTTGATTTGCCGCAGCCGCTCGGTCCGATAAATGCGGTGATCTGGTTTGCTGGAATATCCAGATTGATATCTTTCAGCGCATGAAAATCACCATAATATAAATCCGTATTTTTAATCTCGATCTTTCCCATTTTTTACCTCTTCCATCCGTTTTCTTCTGCTTTCTATCTGTTTCCTCTGCTGGTCAGCCCTTTTGCAAGCAATCCGGAAAGTCCGTTCAGCACAAGTACCAGCACAAGAAGTACTACAGCCGTTGCATATGATTCATCCATATGAAGGCCCTCACTGGAAAGTACATACATATGCACTGCCAGTGTACGCCCCGATCCCATCAGGCTCGGAATCTTTGCAACCGTTCCGGCGGTGTAAAGAAGCGCCGCTGTCTCGCCGACGATACGCCCCGTTGCCAGCACTACGCCGGAAAGGATTCCCGGCACAGCAGACGGAAGGACGATTTTAAAAATCGTGCGCAGTTTTCCGGCGCCAAGTCCAAAAGACGCCTCCCGGTAAGAATCCGGCACAGAAAGAAGCGCCTCCTCTGAAGTTCGGATGATCAGCGGGAGAATCATAATGACAAGAGTCATGCAGCCGGATAACAGGCTCAGGCCCCAATGCAGCGCCGTGCTGAAAAACAGAAGTCCGAACAAACCGTAAATAATCGAAGGAATGCCAGAAAGGGTCTCTGCCGTAACACGGATCAGATGAACAAGACGGCTTCCTTTTTTTGCATATTCCACAAGGTAAATCGCCGCAAATACCCCAAACGGAATTGCGATCACCAGGGAAAGTGCCGTTATGATCAGTGTATTTACAAGTGCAGGCATCAATGAAACATTGTCTGAGTTATAAGTAAGTGAAAACAAAGACGGTTTCAGATGCGGAACACCGTGGATCACGATAAACGCTACCAGGTAAATCATGATCGCCATCGTCATGATTCCCGAAAGCCACACCAGTGCTTCTGCAAGCCCGGAAAATGGATGATTTTTACATTTTTGCAACCATCTTCCGAACCTGTTGTCTGTATTTTTTTTCGTTTTCTCCATTTCGTGCTCCTCCCTACTCGCTCTCTGCCTTGCGTTTCAGAGCAGATACACAAAGGTTGATGATCAAAATAAATACAAACAGCACTACGCCGGTTGCGATCAGCGCTTCCCTGTGCAGATCCGCCGCATAGCCCATTTCCATGACAATGTTCGTCGTCATCGTGCGGACTCCTTTCAACAGTCCCTGCGGCATCCAGGTCTGATTTCCGGCTACCATGATGACCGCCATCGTCTCTCCGATCGAACGTCCGATTCCAAGTACCACACCTGCCATGATTCCAGATTTTGCTGCCGGAAATATAGTGCAGAACACACTGCGTTCATGTGTTGCCCCAAGTGCCAGTGCTCCTTCGTAATAACTCATGGGTACACTGCGAAGCGCCGATTCTGTGACTCCTGTCACAGTCGGAAGGATCATGATTCCAAGCAGAATCGAAGCCGTCAGCATCGTGCTTCCATCTTTTCCGGTAATCTGACGCATCAGCGGGACGATCATGACCAGTCCAAAAAATCCATATACGACAGACGGGATACCGGCCATCAGATTCACCATCGTTTTCAGTACCGGATACAGCCGCTTCGGGCAGTAAAATGCCAGAAAGACGGAAAGCAGAAGCGCAAGCGGTACGCCGATCACGATTGATCCGGCCGTCACATAAATACTGCCCAGGATGAACGGAAGAATGCCGTACAGATTATTCGACGGTTTCCATTTCTGGCCAAGCAGGAAATCCGGAATACCGATCTTTGCAATTGCCGGGATTCCATTTGCAAACAAAAAGATGCAGATCAGTGCAACTGCAAGCACAGACGTACATGCCGCAACGAAAAAAACTATCTGCATCAATCGTTCGGATGTCTTTCCTTTCATATATTAAATGACTCCTTTTCATAAAGCAGATACTCCAGATTTTCTTTGTTACCTGCCTTTAACATATTTTGCGTTCAAATGGTATTTCTTCTGATTTTCTGAAAAATGCCCTGTGCCTTCTGATGCAGACACAGAGCAGCTTTCTTTTTTCGGAAATGTTTGCCTGTTACTGAAGCTCTTCCCAGGTAGTGATATTGCCTGTGTAGATGTCCTTTACCTGCTCACTTGTCAGCTCTGTGATTCCGGAATCATTGTTTACAATAATTGCAATACCATCCTGAGCGATTACGGTTGCGGTCAGGCCTGTCTCCAGCTCGCTGTCTTTGAGCTCACGGGATGCCATTCCGATGTCGCACAGGCCGTCGATTGTGGACTGGATACCTGTGGTAGAATCGCTCTGCTGTACCTCGATGGTTACTTTATCGTTGACTGTCTGATAAGATTCTGCCAGTTTTTCCATAACCGGTGTTACAGAAGAGGAACCTGCAACGACTACCTTGCCCTCTGCATCCGTTGCTGCATACGCTTCTACATCTTTTACCGGGATATATCCGTTATCTGCGACAACTGCCTGTCCCTCGGTGCTCATGATATAGGAAATGAAATCTGCTGCCGCATCACTTACTTCTGCGGTTGTTGCGATGTTGAACGGACGAACTACCTTGTAGCTGCCATCCTCAATTGCCTCTGCAGATGCCTCTGCGCCGTCGATCTTTACAGCGGTTACGGTGTCATTTAATGATCCAAGGGAAATGTAACCGATCGCATTGACATCCTCTGCTACCGTGCTGAGCATAACTGCGGTACTGTTTGTAATCTTTGCTGCCTCTGTCGTATTATCTACTTTATTTCCATCCGCGTCTTTTTCCTCAACGCCCATCAGCTCAATGAAGGCGCCTCTTGTCCCGGAGCCATCCTCTCTGGATACTACGGTGATATCTCCGGATGCTGCTGCCATCGCGGTCATCCCTGCGCTTGCTGCCATAAGTACTGCCATCACTGCTGCTGCTGATTTTCTCATAAATATTCTCCTTTTCTGTGAGACGCTCTCTGATTTTTTGCGCCGCACCCGGGCTTTTGCCGGTGTTTTTCTTTTTTGTTCCGTGTTCATGTTACGAGCAGTATTGTAAGGGAGCGATGTAAAATGTAAAACGTGGGATATGTAAAATGAGGGTAAATTCAAAGTAAGGCAGCATCCAGTCTTTCAAACACATCCGGGGGCAAAAAACGGAGGAATTTTTTGAAGCGCCAAAAGATTTCCTCTTTCTGCCGGCTGTTTTGTACAAAAAAACACAGATGGAATAAAATGATACATTTCCATCTGCGTTCTTTTCGTTAAATTTTTATGTGCTCTGTCCGTTACCGCCCGATCACTTTTGCAAGCGCCCGAATATATTCCGGTGTCGTGCCGCAGCACCCACCGACCACTCCGGCTCCCGCCTCGATCAGCTTTTTCATGGCCGCCGCAAACTGTTCCGGTGTCATATCGTAGTGGGCAAAACCCATCTTATCCATGACCGGCATTCCGGCATTTGGCTTGGCAAGAACCGGAATTTCCGCCACTTCCTTCATAGAGCAGATCACTGCTTCCAGCTGATTCGGGCCAACCGAGCAGTTCAGTCCGACTGATACTGCTCCCATTGCCTGAAGTGTCTCAACTGCTTCTACCGCATCTCCGCCGTAAAGCGCCCTGCCGTCCGCCTCAAGCGTCAGCGAACACATTACCGGCAGATCACAGACCGCCTGAACCGCATCCAGCAGTACCGTTGTCTCATCCACGCTCAACATCGTCTCCGCGACGATCAGGTCTGCCCCTGCATTTGCCAGAACAGCTGCCTGCTCTTTGTATACATCCAGCAGTTCTTCGTAGGAAATATCTCCGGCCGGTTCCAGCATTCTTCCCGTGGTCGTCATGTCTCCGGCAACATAAGCTCTGCCCCCTGCGATCTCCTTTGAAAGTTTTACGATCTTCGTGTTGATCTCCTCAAGCCGGTCGGGCAGTCCGTGCATCTCCAGTCCAAGTCGGTTTGCAGAAAATGTCGGAGCGTAAATAATCTGGCTTCCCGCCTCCACATACCCGTTCTGCAGCGCCCGCACTACATCCGGGTGTTCCATCGCCCATAATTCTGTGCTCACACCGACCGGCATTCCAGCTTTTCGAAAATTCGATCCGGTTGCTCCGTCCAGCAAAACGATATCCGATGCTGCAAGTTCCTGAAATTCTTTTTTTGTCATATCCTTTTCCTCGTCTTTCTGATCCGCGTGCGCCGCAATCGCTGTGCTGTAATCATTTTATTCTCTTCATTTTGTGTATTGAAACCGTCTCTGATTTGTGCAATCCCCGCATGATATCCCTCCTGTTTTTCCCGCATGGATATCATGCGCAGCCTGCCTTTTTATTTTTCGATCCCCATTGCTCCCCGGATTGCGCCAAGCAGCTCCTCATATGTCTCGTACGCCGGAATCTCCGGATACTCAGATTTAATTTTATCATTGCTGCGGAACAGAAATCCTGCCTTGCTTGCCTGGATCATGCCGATGTCATTGTAGGAATCTCCACTCGCGATCGTCTCAAATCCGATCGTCTGCAGCGCCTTTACCGTCGTCAGCTTAGACGGAACCACGCGCATTTTATAACCAGTGATCGCCCCGTTTTCTGCTATCTCAAGAGAGTTGCAGAACAGAGTCGGCCTGCCGAGTTTTTCCATCAGCGGCATTGCAAATTCTATAAACGTATCACTGAGCAGGATTACCTGGGAAAAGGTGCGCAGCTCATCCAGAAATTCTTTTGCGCCCGGAAGCGGATCGATTCTGGAAATCGTCTCCTGGATCTCCTTCAATCCAAGGCCATGCTCCTTTAAGATATTAAGTCTCCACTTCATCAGTTTGTCGTAATCCGGCTCTTCCTGCGTTGTTCTTGTCAATTCCGGGATTCCGCTCTCTTTTGCAAATGCGACCCAGATTTCCGGTACCAGAACTCCCTCTACATCAAGACATGTAATAAACATTTTTTCATTCTCCTTTTCTGAACCACCCTGTGTGGTATGATCCTGCTTTTTCCTGCAGGTGATTTCCTGTAAAGCGGAAATTCCAGATCCGCCGCTGCTTTCATCTTAACACACGGTCCCTGCTCCCGCAATCGCTATTTCTGCCATCCACTGACGGTCATTTATGTCCTTCCACGCAGACCCACGTTGTCCCTTCTTTTTCATGGACGTGGATCTCCGCAAAACCCGCACGTTCAAACAGGTTTCGAAACTCTTCCAGTGTCGGATTGAACAGATGAAAACGGTTGATATTTTCTACAACTGCTTCCGGCAGGTCGTCTCTTCCGTAGACATCCGCCACAAGAAGAAAAGTTCCGCCTCTTTTTAACACACGGAACACCTCTTTTAAATTTTCCTGCGGATCCGGCCAGAAATAAAAACTTTCCACGGTGATGATCTTATCAAATGTCTCTGCCGGAAATGGAAGATCCGCAACGGAACCTTCCAGAACTTCCATTTTTCCCGCCGCAACTGCCGTATCGTTGACCTCTTTTGATGTCTTGACTGAAACAGACGAATAATCCACACCGGTCAGATGTCCCGTCGTCACCTTCTCGCTCATCCGCTTCAGCGTTGCCCCGCCTCCGCATCCGATATCAAGAATCTGTTCGTTTCCTCTGATCTGCCAGTGCTCCAGCCCCCAGCCGGTCACAGCATAATGGCTGTCATTCATCCGCAGCAACATTGCATTCCCGTCCTCACCCTGCGGTTTGCCAGGATTCCCTGAGCGTGTAATCTCCGCCTGGGTGCGCCCTGTCTCCACTGAGGTATCCGTATGTACAAGATTTTCTGCTGTTTCGCTCTGCTTATGCATTTCGTTCCGCTCCGTCAGATCCACTCAAAATCACCTCCGGTCACCGCAAGGCTCAGAAGTGCATCCATCTTTTCTACTTCTTCTTCGCCCTCAATTTTCTGTTTCAGATCTGCGGTCTCAAGCAGATCCTCTAAAGATTCATCCGGACCGATCTCATAATCGATTTCCGCCTCACACTCCGGGCAGGAAACCCGTTCTTTTATTTCCAGAGACAGAAAACGGTTGCCGCATTTTCTGCACTCATAATATCCGCACTGTTTTGTGCCATCCGGTACGTAGTACATGCTCTCTCCTCCTGCTTTTCTCTGTCATCAACGTCCCATTTACTGCTGCCGCCCTGCACTCTCTCCAAGTACAATCCTGATCAGCTGCTGATCCAGCATCAGCGTCCGATTCCATGGATTGAAGATGACGCCATGGATTCCTTCTGCCTTGCCTGCCTCCTGAAACAGCTGTCCCATATCCGTCAGAAATGTCGACATGACGCTTCCGCCTCCTTTTACCTCTTCCTCAAAGCTGGTAAATACCATCCACCAGTTTTTCCCGTCCGGCGTCTGGATTGCCCGGATCTGAAGCGGTCCATCACCTGCCTGCGGTTCCACTGCCACGATCACCTGACCGTTTTCCCGTATGCGTCGACGCACTACTGTCAATGCATGTGCCAGCAGCTCCTGTGTCGGTTCCCGCTGCAGCGCTGCAATTGCCTCCTCGATCTTTTCGTTTCCGATGAGGCCTTCTTCTTTTATTTTCATTTTTTCTTTCATGGTTTCCTTTTCCGGCGCACTCTGTGGTGCACACCATTTTTGATTTGTAAAGCGGATATCCGCAATTCGCTTTGCTCCCGATTCCGATCATTTTACAGGCAAAATGCTTCTGTATCTGCCGCATCGCGACACGACTCGTCTATTATACCATTTTTTTACAGACATGCAAATACGGCTGCTATAAAATAAATCCGTTGACAGTTATAAGAGAAGGCTATTGAAGTCAGCATCGTTATAATATGAATTTTTTTCATTATACGCAATCAGAGCAGCGATACAAAATGCGGTACTCTTTCATTTTGCAGCTGCCCTGATTTTTCTGTCATCCTGATTTTTTAGGACATCCCGTTTGCCATCTTATATTTGTACAGCATCTCCGCATGATTCTGCTCTTCCACCTGAATGTCCGCGAGCAGCTTCCGCACACCGCTCTCCCCAAATACAAACACGTCCGTATTGTACTCACCCGATACAAGTTTCTCTGTCGCAATGCAGTCTGTCGCCAGAAATGCATCGTTCTGCTTTTCCTCCGACCAGTTCATCGCATCATAGGATGCCCTCGGCATATAATTTTTTCCGTCGGTGTCGTTGCAGTCACACTGCGGAACTGCTCCGGAAAGTACCTGTCCAAGTGAATCGTAATGCTTCTGCTCTTTTCCCTGCAGTGTTTCAAACAGACTTTTCAGCTCCGGGTCCTTTGCCTGCTGTGCATATTTTCCATACTTTTCCACACAGCTTTTCTCCTGTGTCTGCAGATCCATGATTGCTGCCCGTTCTTTTTCGTTTAAAATCATTGCTGTTGCTCCTTTCCTGTACTGCGCCATTTTATAATCATGCAAAATAATCCGCTTCGCTGCTTTCCATTTTCGGTTTTGCACGATATCTATCATTTGCATAGAAGTAGTATGGACAGCCGTGCTGAGTTTTATTCTTTTCATGCTGATTTTTCGTCAAGACCGCCTGCAAACATCTGCTTTCACCCAATAGCCGCAAAGCTGTTTATTTTCGGATATTCCCCTTCACGATATTCTCCCGGATCAGCTGATCGGTCACCTCATACAGTTTCTCGGAGCCTTCTGCTGTGCGGCGCTGCCTTCCATAGACCTGCGCTTCCGTCACCTGATGCTCCCGCCAGTCACCGCCGTCATTGCTGTTGTTGAGAAGTAACGGCTGCAGATTGTCAAGCGCCCGCGCAAACTTCGCTTCCGGTGTCTTCCGCTCCTCAAATTCATCAAAAAGTGCCTGAAGATCCTGTTTCTGATCATCTGGCAAGAGTGAGTAGATCCTCTCTTTTGCCGCTTCCTCCCGCGCTTTCTGTGTCTTCAGCCCTTCCGCGTCGTAAGCATACGTATCCCCTGCATCAATCTCCACTACATCATGGATCAGGCACATGATCATCACCTTTGCCACATCAATCGGTTCGTTGGAGTATTCTTTGAGCAGATACGCCATGATCGCCATGTGCCACGCATGCTCCGCATCATTTTCCCGCCTGCCATGATCAGACAGATGAGTCTGCCGCAGAATATTTTTTTCTTTGTCAATCTCAAGGATAAAATCGAGCTGCTTTTTTAATCGTTCGTCCATTTACGTTCCTCCATGTATTCCCCGTAAATCCAACATTTTTATCGTTTCCATCCATGCCCCATCTTCCTGAAGCCGGATGTGCCAAATATTCCGGATTGCAGAAAATAAAAAGCCCGCCAAACATTCAGTGGTATGGAACTGCTCTTTTCCCGGAAACAGAAAACCCATCAGGAAACGAGGTTTCCCGCATCTCCTGATGGATCATTATTTACACCTGAAATGTGTAGGCTTTAGAGCGTGTCTGAAAAATACCTTTTTGCAATCTGACAATCTCTAATACCGGATCACAGAAAAGCTTTTTGCCGGAAGTATCACACTTCCATCAATTCGGACTGCATTCTCCGTCACTTTCGACGGCTCCGGCATATTCTCCGGTTTCTCACCCGCGCACTCCAGCGTCCAGATTTTTCCGTCCGCCTCTGTCTTCGCTCCCTGTTCATCAGCGAGGGCAAGTGTATACGGCTGAGCGTTTGTATTGACTGCTTTTACGATCACCTCTCCGGCCCAGGTTCTTGTCACAGATACGTAAATGCTGTCCGCACGAAGCGCTTTTTCCTGTCCTTCCATCTCTACGGTATAATCACCGAGGTGGTTTGCAAACAGCTTCTGTACATAGTAATTCGGGGTCAGATATACGTTTTCTGCGTCAAACCAGATCATATCCGGCTTCCACTGGCTGTGTCCGATCCGGTTGAACAGCGGCGCATAGGAAGCAAGCTTCACAACGCCTGCGTTCTTCTCAATACCGGTCAGAAGCGCCGCCTCTGCCAGTGCACTCTCCAATGTATTTTCTTTATCCTCCGTATGGGCCGCATATTCTCCTGCAAATACCGCAACCTCTCTTGGATAGCTATCGTACAGATCCACATGATCATACATCCACTGCGGCGATACGTAATAATGCTCATCCACTGCATAGCAAAAATCCGGATTCGTCTTCTGGCCATTCCGGTAGAAGTCCCATGCAAGGCCGGTCAGCGGTGCATCAAGGATCGGCCCTGCCGTTCCGAGCAGCCGCATATCCGGGTAGACTTCATGAATTGTCTTTTCAAACAGCTCGTGACGTTTAAACAGATCGAGATATTCTGTCTCCCACTGCTCATTTCCAACTGCGATCATATCAAGACCAAACGGCTGCGGATGCCCCATCTGCGCACGGAGACTGCCCCACTTACCCCTGACATCTCCATTTGCAAACTCGATCAGATCCAGTGCATCCTGAATATACTCCTGGAATGCCGGATCATCTGTGCCTACCATCTGCGTTGTACGGAACTGACATGCCGCGCCAAGGTTCAGTACCGGAAGCGGCTTTGCTCCAAGCAGCTCACACAGCAGGAAATACTCATAAAAACCAATGCCGTAGGACTGTCCATAGTGTGCATCAGGGCGCTGTACATCCAGCCCCTCTTTGCTCCTGTCATCATCAAACGCCCAGAGATTCGGAATATAAGCACGATCTTTCCATTCACCGACTGTCCGTTTCCAGCGATAACGATTTGCAAGGCTGATTCCTTCCACAATACAGCCGCCCGGAAAACGGATAAAGCCCGGAGTTGTCGCTTTCAGTGCTTCAAACAGATCTTTGCGGAACACGCCTGCCACTGCGTCGCCCGGGATCATCGAAATCAGATCAAATTCGACCACGCCAGCCTCCTCAAGTGCGATCACAAACTGTGCATGCTTTGCATCTTTGCGGGCATGCAGCACTGTCTCATACGCTACCCAGTCGTTGCAGCGGGTTCTGCCTGCCTTGTCCATCTCATGGATCGCCTGAATCTTCTCATCTGCTACGCCGGTCTTCATCTCGATCGTAAGATCTGAAAACGGAAGATACGGGATCGGTTTTACCGCCTTTACCTCTGCACTGGCGCAAATGTCATCTGCACTGCGCACTTCAACGCGGAAATTTTCTCCCTCATACTGCACACATCTCGCATAGAAAGTCACTTTGTAATCCATGCCTTTTTTCAGAAAAATTCCGTCATAGGCCTTATTTGCGAATCCCTGTCCTGCACCTGCCGCCGTAAAACGCAGGTAGTGCGGATTCACCTCAGAAACCGGATCACCGGTCACAAACTGCAGGCGCGGCTCCCTGCCGTCCGCTCCTTTTACTGCCGACCAGCCATATCCGCAGTCGTCCACCACATAAAAATTGCCCGGTGTACCGAATGCTTCCTTTGCCTCAAACGAGCGGTTTTCGATCATCTCCGCATAAAGACCCCCGTCTGCCGCAAAATTAATATCCTCAAAAAATAATCCGATCATATCCGGTGAAACAGTTTCTTTCTTTCTGTCTGTTATTTTCATCTCTTCCTCCACATATTTTTAGTCAAAGCGAAATTTGCATACCGTTCTTCTTTCAAAACATACCAGTTTTATCCCTGATAATATCAAAAATAGTACCATACGCGACGTAAAAATGCAAGCAGCACAGGACTTTTGGCACGTTTCCTTTATTCATTCCAATTAATGGTATTTCCCATTTCACCGAGAAGATTTGTGCTCATGACCCTGCGCACCTTCTTTGGATCTTCATACTGTCCGAGCGTCCACATCAGCTTCGTGACGGCAGCTTCCGATGTCATATTTCCCGTCTCGATCACGCCGTATGCAAGTACCTGACGGCCAACCTCGTATACCGAAAAATCACTGCCCTCATACAGGCACTGACTTCCAACCGCAATCACCATACCATCCGCCACAGCCCGTCCGATCGCCTCCGACAGATTTCTGCCCTCAAATGGCAGACCGCCAATGCCGAATGCCTCCACATAAACGCCGCGGATCCCCATCTCTTTCAGCCGCTGAAAAATATCCGGAGACATGCCCGGAAAAATCTTCAGAAGAAAAACATCTGTACAAAAGTGATTTTGCAGCACACACTTTCCGGCTCTCCGTCGAAGCATCGGATTGATCATCAATCCTCCGCTGTTGATACGCGCCGCATACGGATAATCAATACTCTCAAACGCATCAAAGCTGCGCGTACGCACCTTGCTGGCCCGTGTTCCCTGAATGATCTTGCGGTTGAACGCCACATAAACGCCCGGGCAGTGGCTTGCTGCCATGTGAAGCGCCGCGCGGCAGTTCTCCGTCGCATCCGCGATCGGATTCTCGATTGACACCTGGCTGCCCGTGAGCACCACCGGAATCTCGATTCCCTGCAGCGCAAACGAAAGTGCACTTGCCGTGTAGGCCAGGGTATCAGTCCCGTGGATCACGACAATTCCGTCATACTCTTTTCTCCGTTCGTAAATGTGCGCCGCAATCACGCTCCAGTTTTCCGGCTGCATATTCGAGCTGTCAAGCATGAACAGTTCTTCCTCCACCACCGTAAAGCCTGCTGTCAGACCGGAAATACGGTCCAGGATCTCCCCTCCATGCAGTCCGGGTGCAAGTCCGTTCGCACTGTGAGAGGAAGCAAGCGTACCGCCGGTGCTCAGCATCAGTATTCGGTTCATATAAAATTATTTCCTTTCGAGTTCTTTTCTTTTTATAAAACAGGAAGCATCCGCTCCAAAGCGGATGCTTCGCTACTTGCCTGGCTCGGGTCAAATTGTAAATCCGGCATGTTTTCTGTTGTATCAGGCACGACTCTTTTATAAAAAAGTATAGAGGAAGTAACGGAAAAAGTCAACCGATCGCCGCCAGATTTTCCATATCAATCTTGTAAAACCTGCTATTTTGTGCTATTCTTTTAATCAGCATATCTACAGAAAAAGATGGGACGTAAATATGAATCATACACTACCAGAATTTATAGGAACCACGGTGCTTGACACGATCGGTCTTGTCATTGCCAATGTGGCTCCTGCTCTTCGCAAAAAAATGAAAATGGAAGCTCCTTACCGCAGTATCGGAATCATCAGTTCCAGGATTGGCGCCACAGGACAGATCATCGCTGTGGATGACGCAGTGAAGGAAACAAATACAAAGGTACTTTCCATCATGCTGCCACGCGATACTAAGGGTGGCGGCGGCCATGGAAACTATATTGTGATCGGTGCTGAGACCGTCGCGGATGCCCGAAAAGCAGTGGAACTTACCCTTGAGAAAACGAAAAAAAATGCCGGCGAAATCTACGTCAGCAGCGCCGGGCATCTGGAAATGGCATTTTCCCCGAGAGCCGATCAGGCGCTTGAATTAGCTTTTGGAATTCCACATGGGAAAGCATTCGGATTTGTGTGCGGCTGTCCGGCCGCAATTGGCATGGTGATGGCGGATCTTGCCGTAAAATCAGCCGACGTGGAAATTGCAAAATACATGACCCCAAACGAAGGCACCAGCCACACGAATGAAGTGATCGTCGCCTTATCCGGTGAAACCAGTGCTGTAAAGACGGCTGTTCTCACCGCACGGGAAGCAGGTCTTGCACTTCTTGGTTCGATGGAAGGAGAAGTAAAGAGTCTGGGAGAGCCTTATATTCTCTCTTGATTTTCAGGAAAAACGGCACCTTTTGCGTACTGCCATACTCTTTTAGCGTATTTTCACAGGCATCTGCATATTCATGAAGATAACAAAATATTCAGTGAACCTCACATGACTACGATTCCCATCTGGCTGAATATATTGGCAATTCCTTGGTTTCGGATCTTGGAGTGACCATTCATGACTTCCTCATAAGTCAATCCGTTATATAATCCACCCGGAGATGTCACCTCCAGTCTGTCATCACATTCGTTGCCAAAAGCTGTCCCTCACTCTGCTTTAAGATCTTCCAGTTTATCAGCTGTTCTTTCTAATCTATGCTCACTGGTACGAGTAATTCTATTTCCAGAATAAGAACTCTCTGGATGTTTAATAATTATTATACGGTCCATTCATCACTTTCCACAAACAAGAAAAAGAAATAATCAATATATAAGGTTTGTCACAACATCCACAAACTTTAACTATTGTCCTTAAAATACAAGCTATCTTTCTGGAAAATAGCACAAAAAGGATGCACTACGGTAACTTCTCCATTACCTTGGCACATCCTTTCGTATTATTATTTTTTGCTATTCTTCTTAATGACAGCTATGACTTCCACATCCATGCTCGCCACATGTATGTCCTTCCCCGTGGCTGTGCTCATGATGAGAACACTTCACATTTGGATTATACTCAAGTGTTTCATCGATAAAAGCTTCTACCGCTTCATCCGCATCTCCGGAAACTCCTCCGAAAAGCTTAATACCGGCTGCCGCTAACGCTGTCTGTGCACCGCCTCCGATTCCGCCACAGATCAAAACATCTGCGTTCAATGCATTAAGAACTC
>ERZ824473.2523-NODE-2523-length-21105-cov-2.979477_pt1 | contig 21105 bp, 18 predicted proteins | sample MGYA00519874_ERZ824473 | MGnify/ENA primary metagenome ERZ824473 (study PRJEB31778, sample SAMEA3449151) | human gut metagenome | biome: human gut; feature: human-associated habitat; material: faeces | place: United Kingdom | collected 2010/2012 ... | reverse complement strand
AGCTTCATCTCCACGTGCATGATGCCGCCGTCGTCAAACTCGTCGGAGGTGCGCACGAAACCGAGCTTCTCGTAAAAGCCCTGGGCGTAAGCCTGGGCCTCGATAGTGATGACGGCGGCGTCCAATTCCTGCTGGGCCACGCGGATGGCCTCTTCCATGATGCGCCGCCCCGCGCCGCACCCGCGCTCCACGGCGATGACGCGCCCGATGGAGGCCGTGGGGTGCGTGACCCCGGCCGGCAGCACCCGGGCATAGGCGCCAAGCACGCCCTCGTCGGTGCGGAAGTACAGGTGGATGGCCTCCTTGTCGGCGTCGTCCACCTCCTGGTACGGGCTCTGCTGCTCCACGAGGAACACCGCGCAACGCAGCTTCAAAAGCTCGTGGTACTCGTCCAGGCTCAATTCGTTGAAACGTTTCGCCACCAATTCCACGCCAGCCTCTTTCTTGATCGGACAACCGCAGAACCCGCTGGAACGAGCGCAGATTCCACGGTTGCCACGTACTTGCTCATGGGGCTATTGTATCGTGCCTATTCGCGAGAAGCCGCGACACTCCATCGATCGCTCCCGACAATCATCCGAGGTTGTCTGGGCAAGAATTTCGACTTGTTAGACTTCCGCCCAAACGATTGCAAGACTTTGCCTGATCGCCCCTTCCCGGAATATAGCGCGATCAGGCATTTCTTCAGTCGTCTTTTACGCAGCTCCCTCCGAGGCCGACGCGCGGCCGCAGGAAATGTCTAACAACTCGGAATTTTGTCCTGCGCAAAACGCTTCTCTTGTCTCCAAGGGTCACCTCACCTCTTGACAACTCAGGAATGCAATATATAATTTGCAAATGGAAGATATATCTTGCATTACCCGAGAAGCGCGAGAGGGATCCAAGAGAGCACCCATTCAAGCGCAACATGGTAGCCAGCGATCCCGACGGGATGGTCAGCGATCCAGACGGGATGATCAAGGCGCTCGAATCCGGAGACGCGCCGTTCAATCGCAACATAGCAGCGAGCGCGCAGAAAGGAGCAGAACATTTCGTGAACGAAGAGAAAAACCTGCGGATGAAGGACGCACGCACACGGCTCGGCCTTTCCCAAACTGACCTGGCTGAGCACGTGGGCGCCACGCGGCAGACGATCGGACTTATCGAGGCGGGGCGCTACAACCCAAGCCTCAAGCTTTGCACAGCCATCTGCAAAACCCTGGGCGTCACCCTGAACGACCTGTTTTGGGACGAGGATGCCGCCTCATAGGCAGCGCTTGCGCCCGGAACAAAACCACATCGCATTGGCAAGACCGGCGAGCGCAAAGTCACTTCGCCGCACAATCAACTGTCATTCGACGTGGAGTTATCCCCCTGCAACGGCACAACTTTGGAACGAGGAGGTTCCGTCATGAAAATCATCGACCGCTGGAACGAGTTCATGGGCCCGAAAGACGAGCGCCTGGCTGCGGAATCAAACCGCTGCGCCGCCGTGGGCTACACCATTCTCATCATCGGCTCGGCCCTGTGCCTGTACTACGGCATCATGTTGAACCAGGTGGCCGAGACGACCGGCCATCCCCTGCTCACGCCCTTGGGGCAATCGGTCTTCCCGGTCGACACCGCCCTACTTATCATCATTCTCGCCTCGGGGCTCATCTCCACGTACCTGCAGGTGCGCAGCGGCACCTTCGACACCCACACGCGCATCGCCCAAGCGGATCGCATTCCCTGGGACTACGTGGCCCTGGTGTCGCTTCTGTGCGGCCTCGGGCTGGGCGTCACAACGACGGCCATGCGCATTCTCGCGGAAGTGCAGATCGTCGGGGTCGAGAACGTGACCTGGGGCGGCGACATCGCCATCGGGGTCGTCTACTTCACTCTGGCGTTCTTTTTGGCCTTCGGCCTGTTTGCCGCCACGTTCCACAGCGCCATCGACCGCCGTCGCCAGTTGGAACGAGAGCTGGAAGAGTAGCAGGTGCGCACTCCAGAGAGCGCGCACCTGGCAGCATCCTCGCCGCCCGCTGAGGCACGGCGCTCACTGCGCCAGAGCGAACTCGCGGATGGTGCGGTCGATGGGCTCCATGAGGGCCACGGCCACCGCCTCGTCGCGGCAGATTCGCATGGTGCCGCCGCGGTAGTCGAGCACCACCTCGCCGGTCACCTCGTCCCACAAAAGCAGCTTCGAGAAGAAGTGCCCGTTCTCGTCGGCCCGCCCGCGCGCGGCCCCTTCCAAATAGTCGGCGGCGAACTGGAAGGCGCGGCGGGACTGCAGAAACGACAGCTTGCCGCGGATGTCCTCCAGAAAGGGGGCACCGTCGGAGTCCACGACGTCGCCGGCGTGGTTGCGCAAGCCGGCGATGGCCACCACGGGACGATCGCCGTCGATGATGGAGGCCTCGGCCGCCACTTTCCGCAACCGGCGCGGCGCCGGCGCATCGGCGAGCCAGGTGTCGGGGCGTTGGGGCTCCATGCCGGCCGCATACTCCTCGGCCAGCGAGTGCATGGCCGTGCGCACCGACGGGTAGAACTTGAAGTCCTGCATGAGTCGGCGCAGCTCGTAGCGGGTATAGTGGTCGCTCGTCTCCTTGATGGGTCGCACGAGCTTCACGTGCACGCCGCGCGCCATGAGGGAATCCAGCGTCTCGTCCAGCTTGTCGGCGGCGGTCGTGTCGATGGTGTCGAGCTTCGACAGCTTCAGGATGAGGGCCTCGTTGCCGGCGGCGGCCGCCTCTATCTCCTCCTGGGCCTTCGCGATGTTCATGAAGGACAAGTCGCCCGAGAGCTTCACCGTGCCGAGCGCGTAGCCCACCTCGATGTCCTTCTTCGCCGGCAGGTCGTCGGGCTTGTAGGGCACCGCGCCCAGAAGCTCGGGGCCGGAGGTGTCGATCTTCTCGCGGCCGGCGCGCAGGGCGAGCGCCAAAATGAAGCCGCCCAGGATACCCGCCACGGCGCCGAGTAAAACGACCAGGGCCGCCGAGGCGGCAAAGACCATGAACTCACGGCGCGTTTTGAAGGCGTAAGTGGTGATCTTCCCGAAGTCGACGATGTCGAGCAGGGCCACCACGACGATGGCCGACAGGGCGCAGCGGGGCAGAAAGCCCATGAACGAGCCGGCGGCGAAGGCGACCACGGCCACGATGAGGGCCGAGAACACGCTCGCCATCTGGGAGAGGGAGCCCGAGGCGATGCCGGCGGCCGTGCGCGACATGGAGGCCGAGCACGGCGGGCAGCCGATGAGGCCCACGAACGCGTTGGCCAGGCCGAAGGTGCGCATCTCGCCGTCGGGGGACGGCGCGGGGGCGTCGCCCGCCGAGAACGCCTCGACGCACAGCAGGGATTCCAGCGATACTACCACCGCGATGGCGAAGGCGGCCAGGAGCAGCGCCACAATGTCGAGACCCTCGGGCAGCACCGTCGCGATATGGGGAAGCGTGCCCGACACCTGCGGGAGAAAGACGATGGGAAGCCCCGCCGCTGCCAGCCCGTTGCACACAAGCGCGGCCGCGACGAGCACCACGATGGCCGAGGGCACTTTCGGGAAGAAGCGCTTCAGGAGGTACATGCCGGCGATGCACAGGGCCGACACCACCGCGCAGGCCCACGAGGCGCCCGGCAGGCACGAGACAATGGCGGCGACCTTCGACACAATGGCGCCGGAGGTGTCGGCCGTCGTGCCCAGAAGCAGCGGCACTTGGCCGATGACCACGGTGATCGCGATGCCGAATATGAACCCGTGCATGACCGGCAGCGGCATGCGGCGGATGAGTCGCCCCGCCCCCGCCCAGCCAAGCAGCAGAAGGAACAGCGCCGTGAGAAGCGTGAGCAGGGGCATGGCGGCGGCGATGGCGTCCTGGCCGACGATGCCGGCGGCAGCGAGCATCGAGGCGGTCATGGCAGCGGCGGCCGAATCCATGCCGAAGACCACGCGGCGCGTGCCGGTGAGTAGCCCGAAGGCGAGCGGCGCCACGATGGAGGCCCACAGGCCGTAGATGGCCGGCAGCCCCACCACCTCCGCATAGCCCATAGCAATGGGGATGGAAAGCGCGGCGATAACCAGGCCCGCGACGGCGTCCTTCGGCAGATCGGCCGCCCGATACCCCTTCATGGCCTCAACGATCATCGCCCCTCCTCACTTTTTATCTTCTCGTCTCCCGTTTCCCGCTCAGCTCGCGTGCCTCGTCCGGCCGCCGTCCGTGGCCTTTTACCCCACACAGCCGTCCAACACCCGACGCCACCTCTCCGCCGACTTTCGGCAATCCTCGCATCATGAGGCGCCCGTCTTCCAGAAAGGCGAGATTGTACCAGATAAATGCCGAGATCGCAGCGCTTATTCCAACGACATCCACGCCCAGGACGAAACCACGACCACACGACCACAGCAAAACCGACACGGTAGCCCGCTCGCTCCATATTTGAGAGAATCGCCCATCGCTGGCGCAGCACCTCGCAACCTGAATCGTCAATGCAACGGCCTACAACCATGCAGTAACTGCAGCGCAGAGGGTCATACGGAACGATTCAATCGTTCTAACCCGCTTAGCCGGACCGATCGCGGCACCACTCTCGCACTAGTCCGCAAAAGCAATCGTGGCGCGGAAATTATTGGAACATGTGTATAGAAAATGTCAAGGGGGGGGGGGAGGGAAGCTGAAAAGCGAAACTAAGCAGCTAGAAGATCCTGAACAGCTAGATAGGCGAAGGTGATGGCAGCAGCCCAATCACCGCCATAGACATGATGGGTGTACATACCGCCAGCCCACAGACCACCGGCGCATTCGCCAATCGCGTAGAGACCGGGAATGACATCTCCCTCGGGCGTGACAACTCGGGCGACCTCGTCGGTATGCAGGCCGCTACACGTGCTGAGCAGCGTCGAGCCCTCGTGGATAGCGTAGAACGGCGGCGTATCGAGCGGATAGAGGAACTCCTTCTCGAACAGCGTGTCGACGCCGCTCGCTGCATCGCGCGTGGTGCGCTCGAACGTTTCCTTCAGAGTCGCAGCGTCGACGCCCATCTTCTCCGCGAGCTCCTCCACCGTGTCGGCCTGGATCAAAGCGCCCTCCTCGATCATCTGCCCGATCACCGCCACCGACCCATCGGCGATAGTTGGATCGTTGGACAGATAGGCCGTTTTGAGCTGTGCGGCCGCTTGGGGATAATTGGCATCGAGAACCGTCCAGCAACGTCCGTGGGTCTGGTTGATAATGGCGCCGCCGAGCATGCTGACGGGCACCTCCTCGTTCACGAAACGGCGACCTTGTTCGTTCACGCGAATCCAGGGAATGAAGAGGGCCGGGATGCCCATCATATGCGCATCGACTATACCGTAGCTGTTGAGTAGGGCCGAATGGGGCGCGTCGTCTTCCGCGGCTCCTACCGCAAGGCCCATCTCGTGCCCGTCGCCGGTCACACCGACGTTGGCGAATTGCACGGCGGCAATCGTGGCGTAATCGCGCGGGCGCATGTACTTCTTCATGCGCTCCATGTTCGCCGCATAGCCGCCCGTCGCCAACAGGACTCCCTTCGACGCGTTAAGCTGCGTATACGCGCCGTCGCTCCCCTTCACGACAACACCGGTCACTGCGCCGTTCCCGTCTTGCACAAGCTGCACGGCAGGCGTGTCGAAGCGAATCTCTGCACCTTGGGCCAAAGCGAGGTCGGCAATGGATTTGTGGACGTCAGCCTGCCGCTGGTTGCGTCCCCCAACCCACGTGATGTTAGCGTTGACGCAGCGCGTCCAACCCTCCATCATGATCCCGGGGAAGGCGGGGAACGTCGGCTCGGCCTCGATGCCCGCCGGCACCAGCGCGTTGTCGTAGAGCCAGTCGAACGCCTCTCCGCTGTGACGATAGAGCGCCGCGAGCTTTGGCCCGTTGGCCCGATAGGCACTCGAGGTCATGAGGGCCTCCATGAAGTCCTTGAAGGTCGGACAGGGAAACTGGTGCTGCTCCTGAACCTTCGAGTTGATAACGAAAATATCCCCGGGATTGGCAGCAGGGACGCTCATCTTCTCCACCACCAGCGTCTTAAGCCCGTTTGCAGACGCATAGGCTGCGGCGGCCGAACCAGCCGCCCCCATGCCGACGATAACCACATCCCAGTCTTCCGTCTGGGCGATGTCAGTCACGGGCTCGGACTCGAACGCCACCTCACCTTGGGGTGGCAACCAGCACTCGTACTCGGCCGTCGGATCCACGGCGCCCGTATCGGGCATGTCCGCAGTCTCGGCCTCTTCCTGCTTCATCCCTTCCTGCTTAGCAGCATTCGGCGCACAGCCGAACATACCCGCGGCACCCAAAGGGCCGCTGCCGTCATAGATCCTTTCAGGAACGTCCGCCGCTCCATATTCGCCTCATCGATGCCATGCACGTGCGTCTCACTCATGTCGATTCCTCCTCTCCTTCTCGCCCTCCGTAACGGGCGATCCGATCATTCCCGATTCACCGGGCTGACGGAAGCATACGAGGAGGAATCTGACGCGTCATCGCTTGCGCTAGGGGAAATCGACGTATCACCCAGATTTGGGGAGAAGGCTCTCATCAGGCATTTTAATGATTTCGACCAAATCATCGCGGGAATGGATGCCGATCTTGGCATAGATGTGCTTTACATGGGTGCGCACGGTATCCTGCGAGACCATCAGGCGCTGAGCCGCCGCGGGAATGCTCCACCCTTCGCTCAAGCAAGTAAGAACCTCGGTCTCCCGATCGGTCAGCTGGTAGACATCCGCTATGGCCTGACAGCGTCCATGGAGCTCATTCTCGAGGGAGTTAGCCAAAAGCGGCGTCACGGCAATACGCTTCACAGCGAGTGCCTGGGGCTTCTGGAACGACCACGATTCACGAAAGCAGACGATAAAGAACAGGTACGAGCAGAGCGAGAGAACCACGAACCGATCGATGTCCCTGTCACCCGACGCATGTATCGCCATCGACGCGAGGGCAATTCCGAGAAAAAACGCGAGGAACACGAGAAGCGCCGCACCCCAGAATCGCAGAGACCGCGCACGGGGATCGCCAAGGCACTGGCTGAGCACATAAAACATCATGCTCACGTTGACCGTAAACGCGCCAAGCAGTACAGCGGCAGTCGCCCCCACCAAGGCATCGCCGGCACATACCAGAAAGCAGTAAGCCAATGCCGACAGGACAACGCAGACCTTCGCGTAAGAATAGATGCTCCGTAGGCATCCAAGAGCTGGGGTAATCGTCAAGATGATGGTCAGCGAGAGCAGCGAAAGAATATAGAGCATCGTATAGCTCGCACTCGCCAAACTCGTGGGATTCATCACAATGGGGCAGATCATTCCACCGGCGAACAAAAGCGCGGTCGTCGATCCCAGCACCATGGGAAGCCGACGTCGATCCTCGGCTCCCTCTGGCAATACCGTCTCGTATTCCGTCAAAGAGGAAGAGAGACGTCGATGCGCGATGTACCACACGAGGGAAACCAGGCAGCAGAGAGCGGAACCAACGAGAGGGAACCTCTCAATGGGAAAGAACACCACAAAGGCGGAGATAAGAGATCCGGGGACGGCATGCTTCCAGAAATCGGTCTCAGAAGTGGCCCGACAGTAATCGACAATGTACAGGAATCCCATAGCCGATGCGACAGATAGGAGCGCGGCGGAGGGAATGGTCTCAATGAGCCAGAATCCACCCAAGGCTGGCACAATGGCATGGGCAGCGAAATACCACGCGATACCGGCAAGAAACAGGACGCACATGCGCAATGGCGAAGCCCAGTTCTCCATAGAAAGCGGCCGCATGACCGCAAATTGCGAGGCCATGCCCAGAACAACGAGCACTGCAACTTGGACAGCCGCCCAAACGATGAAGACCTGCCCATCTGGTTGTGCGTTGATCCGAGCAGGGATGAACGTGAAACCCGTAAGGATAATGGTCAGATTGGCGCACCAGTGGAGAATAACCCAGCCATTCCCCAGCTTATAGGAAGCCGAAGGCTCCTCACGACCATCAGTCATGGCATACCTTCCTCACTGCAACGTTGTCGAAATGCCGCACTGAATCGCAAAAGTCCAGACAGCGAAAACCTCTTCTCCCATGCAAGACGAGATGCCCGACGAGCGGACGGCAAGCAGCGTCTACGGCGAAGAACGCCTCCCATCATACACGATGTGGACCAGCTTCGCGCTCGGGGCGCGACCTCCCGCTTATTCCAGCGGCTTGTCCGTGCCTGGGACGTCCTGGATGGTGCGCAGGCCGTTTGACGGCGGCTCGCCGAGGGGGAACCAGTACTTCCACGCCTCGAAGGGGTGGGCGTCCTCCACCCGGTCCACGTCCCTAAAGGCGTCCTTGGGGACGATGGTGTGCAGCTCGCGGCCGCTTTCCGTGAGCAGGTGGATGCCGCCGGCCGCCAGCGCCTCGTCGCAGAAGGTGAGGCAGTTGTAGGTGATGAGGTTGTAGGTGCCGGTATGCGCGCGGCGGTCCTCGGCGCAGGCCTGCACGGCGCGGAAGGTCACCTCGTCGCACCACAGGGCGATGGCGCAGCTCACGTGCTCGTTCCACCAGTTCCCCGGCTGGCCGTGCACGATCCAGCCCGAGCGCTCCTGCAGCTCGGCGAAGGTCATGGGCTCCTTGAGGTCGGCCATGATGCCCGGCGCCTCCAGCTGGCTGCTGTGGCGGTAGTAGGAGTAGGTCTGCAAGGGGCCGCCCACCGGGCCCAGCGCCAGGATGCAGTGGCCCTCGTCCCACGCCGCCTCCAGGTTGAACAGCAGGAACACGTTGTACGAGTTCGCCGGCGGCTTCGTCCATGCCGCGGGAAGCAGCGCCTCGCGCTGCTGGTTAGCGTGGCAGCGGCGAAGGGTCTCCCTCGTCTCCGCCTCTTTGAGGGAATGCACCATGGCTCTCGCTCCTCCTCTTTCGGCGGCCCCCGCCCTCCGTATCGGCGGGTGGCCGGTCGACGTCCATTATAGGGAGCGCCCCTCGGGCCCGCGCGGGCCGACCGCCATCCGTTACCGTTTCATAGGCTCTACCGCGACCTCGCCATTCGGGCGCCCTCCCAGTCCTCGGCCCCATCACTGCTTGGTGACAGTTCGCCCTTCCCGCCTTCCGCCGCCGTTGCAATCATTAGCATTTTCCCGTGAAAAGACCTGCGCGAAGGAGGAACAAGCAGTGGCGAAGAGGGCCCGCATTATCGTGGTCGGATGCAGCCTGTTCGGGTGCGCCGTGGCCCAGGCGCTCTCGGCGGCCGGCCACGACGTCATCGTAGTGGACATGCAGGAGGACGCCCTGGACGGGCTGGGGCCCGATTTCGACGGCGAGACGCTCACCGGCGACGGCAAGAGCGCCCTGGTGCTGGAGGAGTGCGGCGTGCGCCGGGCCACCCACCTGGTGGCCGCCACAGACGACGACGCCTCCAACCTGCTCATCGCCGAGCTGGCCAGCGAGATCTTCGGCGTGCCCCACGTGCTGCCCCTCGTGGACGACGACGCTTTGGCGGACATCCTCGACGACATGGGCATCGCCCCCATCTGCCCCCATCGCATCTGCGAGGACGAGTTCTTCCGCCTCACCGGGCTGACGCGGAAGGAGGCCGACCTATGAGGGTGGTGATCGTGGGCGGCCGCTCCCGGGCCGATTATCTGATGGGCGCCTTAGCTGAAACCGTCGACACCGTCGTGGCCATCAACGACGACCGCCGCTTCTGCGAGTACCTCTCCAGCCGCCATGACGGCACGGTGATCTGGGGCAACGGCATGAAGCTGGCCGTGCTCGAGGAGGCCGGCATCGCCGGGTTCGACGCCATCGTGGCCCTCACCGGCCTCGACGCCGACAATTTGGCCATCTGCCAGGTGGCCAAGAAGTTCCTCGGCATCCGCATCCAGCTGTGCATCGTGTCCAACCCCGAGAACACGGCCATCTTCCGCCAGCTGGGTGTCACGGCCGCCATCAGCGCCACGGCCACCTTGGCCCAGGCCATTCGCGGGGCCCTGGAGCTTCCCGACCCCGTCGGCGCGAAGGCCCGGGCCGCCACGGCGGCGGCCGTCGCTGCGGCCGAGGCCGGCAACGGCGAAGGGGACGGCGCCGATGGCACCGCCGACGACGAGGAAGACCCCGGTGCCCCCTCGCCCTTCCGCTCGATTCTGGGCTCGTGGCACCACTTGGGGAAAGAGCGCCGGTGACCGTCATGGGAAAGACGCGCGGCGACAACCTTGCGGCGGCCATCGCCCTGGGCGAGCCGGGCGGCGAGCGCTCCGGCCCCGGGCCCCTGCTCGCGCGCTACGTGGGCGTGGCCGTCATGTTCGTCGGCCTGGCGGGCTTGGCACCCCTGGCGGTGCTGCCGGCCTACCCCGACGAGGTGGCCCTCGCGCCGTGCTTCATCTTCCCCGGGATCGGCGCGGCCATGGCGGGCTACCTCGTGTACTTCGCCTCGCCCGACCCCGCCCCGGGCGCCCGCCTTACCCGCGGGCAGGCCGCCGCGTGCACGGTGCTGGTCTGGGTTCTCGCCATCGCCGTCTACGCGCTGCCCTACGTGGCCGCGGGGCTGCTCTCCCCCGTCCAGGCCGTCTTCGAGTCCACCAGCGGGCTGACCACCACGGGCTTAAGCGTGGTGGACGTGGACGCCTGCCCGACCATCTTCCTGTTCCACCGCAGCCTCACCTGCTACCTCGGCGGTGTGGGGCTCGTGCTCATCCTCACCTGCGTGGTGACCCAGACCGGCGGCCTGGGCGTGTACAACGCCGAGGGCCACACCGACCACTTGCTGCCGAGCGCCGCCAAGACCGCCCGCATGATCCTGCTCATCTACAACGGGCTCATCATCGCCGGCGCCGTGGCCTACTGGGCGGCCGGCATGACCCCCTTCGACGCCATCAACATCTCCATGTGCGCCGTGCCCACCGGCGGGTTCGCCACCCACGGCGAGAGCATCGCCTATTGGAACAGCCCGGTCATCGAGGCCATCACCATCGTGCTCATGGTGGCCGGCGGCACGAACTTCCTTCTGCTGTTCCTGCTGCTGCGCGGCAAGCTCAAGGCGTTCCTCACCCATATCGAGACGCCGCTGTACTTCGGCACCATCGCCGTCATGGCCCTGGTGGTGGCCGGTTTCTTCCTAGGCCAGGGCGTCAGCGGCGACGGGGCCGAGGCGCTGCGGCAGGGCACGTTCCAGGTCGTGTCGATCCTGACCTCCACGGGGTTTCAGACCATCCCCTCCTTCGCCGATCTGGGGCCGGCGCTCCTGTTCCTGTTCGGCCTGCTCATGCTCGTCGGGGCCGAGGCGCGCTCCACCTCCGGCGGTATCAAGCTCTACCGCGTCGCCGTCGCCTCGCTGGGGCTCGGCCACGATTTGCACGAGCGCTACGGTAACAAGCGCCATGTGACGAGCATCAAGATCAACCGTTTCGGGAAGCGGTCGGTGCTCACCGAGGTGGACGTGGCCGAGGCCCAGACCTACGTGGTGCTGTACCTGCTGCTGTGCGCGGCCGGCGCGTTCGCGCTCATCCTCTGCGGGGCCACCCTGCAGGAGGCGGTGTTCGACTTCATCTCGTGCCTCGGCAGCACCGGCGTGGGCACGGGCTTCCTCGGCGCGGAAAGCGGCCCCGCGCCGCTGCTGATCGGGAGCGCCGGGATGCTTCTGGGCCGTCTCGAGATCATCCCCCTGTTCATGGGGGTGGGCACCTTGGCGTCGCTAATTCGGAAAGGAGTTCGCCATGGCCGCTAGCAGTTGCAGATTCCCGCTGAGAAGCTCCCTCTCGGCACGGCGCGTCCTGCGCAACTTGGTCGCCTTCGCCCTGCTCTACGGGGCCGGCTTGGCCGCCGTGTGGGGCTTCTCGCTCTTGGGGGTGAGCACGCTTGTGGCCTTCCCCGTCTTCGTGCTGGGCGTGCTCATCGCCAGCCTGGAGACCGACTCGGGGCTGTGGGGCGCCGCGCTGGGAGTGGCCTACCTGCTCTCCTACGACTTCCTGTTCACCGCGCCCCTCTTCACGCTGAAGGTGCTCAGCCGCACCGACGTGGCGGCGCTCGTCATCTTCCTCGTCGTGTCGCTCATCATGGGCGTGATAACCCACCGCATGAGCCGCCAGGTGCAGGCGGCCGAGCGCACGGCCTGCGCGCTGGGGCGGCTGAACCGGCTGAGCGTCGGGCTGCTGGAGAGCTCCACCCCGCAGGCGGCCTGCAGCTTCGCCCAGGAGTTCCTGACCCGGGTGCTGAGGCGGCCGGTGACCATCACCTTGGGGGAGCCGCCGGTCGCGGGCAGCGCGGCGGCCCGCGACTGCTACGAGCGTCGCTCGCCCACCGGCTACGGCGAGCCGGGCTGGCGGGATGCGACGGAGAAGTACCTGCCGCTCGGCATGAAGGGGCGCCTGTACGGGGTGGTGGCCATCGACTGCTCCTCGGGGGATGTGGATAGCGGCAGCCTCTCCCTCGTCAACGCCGTGGTGGCCCAGACCCTCGTGGCCGTGGAGCGCAACGAGCTGGCGGAAGGCGAGCCCGACGGTGCCGGCGTCCCAGCGGCCATATCGGCCCCGTCCAACGACAAGAGCGCTGCCGAACCGATACGTCCGACAGCGCTCTCATAGACTGATCGCGATATCCCAAGGCCAATCGCGGCGGGCCGTTCTCGGCTCCAGGCGCGCTACTTGTCCAGCATCTCGCGCACTTCGCCGCGGCCCTCGTCGTGCAGGGCCTTCTCGTCGGGCGCCAGGCGCTCCAAAAGCTCCAGCAGCTCGCCCATATGCTCGCGCTCCTCGTCACGGATGTCGGAGAGCACCTTCTTCGCATCCTCGTTATCCGTCGCCTGGACGTGGGCGTCGTACTCGTGGATAGCCTCAAGCTCCCCGATGATGTCCTGGCGAATGGCGTTGACGAGCTCCTCGTCAGTCAGCTTGCGCGGCACTTCCATCACGAACGGATTCGAAATTGTGGCCATGACGGTTCCTTTCTCGCAGCTTCTAAAAGGCCCGTGCTTGCAACGCCTGCGGTAGCACGGCGGCAAGCGCGAGGGTCTGTGGGCCATCCTAGGCGATTGGGTTGGAGCCGCAGCCCAGGCCGCCTTGTTGCCACCGACCTGTAGACACTGCGACAAGAAGCGTTGGATTAGACGGCAACGGCTCGCCCAGTCCAGGGCGTAGCGCGCCGCCGTCACCGACGTGCCGTTGGAATGCACGCTCAGATCGTCCATCACAAACGCGATCCTCATGAGGCCCTTACTCCTCGGCCGCCAGGGCGAGACCCTCGGCGGCGGGAGCGGCCGGGACAGTCTGGTCGCGCTTCGCCTCGGCGACGCGGGCCTTGCCGCGGGCGCGGGCCTCTTCCACCGAAACCGTTTCGATGCGGGCGATGAAGTACCAGATCTCGAACACGGTCAGCCCGATGAGGATGGCCTTCAGCCACCACTGCGGCACCACCAGCGCGAGCATCGGCATGGCGGTCACGCCGGGGGCAGCGCACAGGATCTTGGCCCGCAGTGTGAGCGAGCGCGTCTCCATGAAGTTGGCGATGAAGCGCTTGTACATGCGGGTTCCCTCGAACCACGTGTTCAGACGCTCGGAGCTGCGCAGGAAGAAAAACGAGGTCAGCAGCAGAAACGGCGTTGTAGGGATAATGGGAATGATGACGCCTATGCCCCCTAGCCCCAAGAACAGCAGCCCCAACCCCGCATACAGATAGCGCTTGATCGTCATTGTGTCTCCCGTTTCATCCACCGACCCGATGGGCCGTCATCTCGATAGCTCGCCGCCCCAAAAGCGCAGCGTGCACCACAGTAGAGACATCTTAGCGACCGCCGCCCGGCCGCCGCATCACCCGAATGAGCTATATATGGGAACGCAACAAGGTCCCCGCCAACCGCGACCAGCCCATCTGCTGCGGTCGCCTTGCCTCGCAGGGGCCCGACGCGCGCTACGTGACGGCCAACGTAAAACGCCCCGCATCTTGCAGCGCGACAGAACAGCAACGTGCAAGAGCGGGGCGATCCGATCAGCCGAGAGCTGGAATCCGGCACTACTGGCAGAGGGCGCCGGCCTCCTTATCCACCACAACGGTGACGTTCGGATGGAACTGCAGGATGGAGGCGGGCACCTCGGGAGTGACCGGCCCGAAGAAGGCGCGGCGAACGATATCGGCCTTGTCGGAGCCGTTGGCGACCACGAGGATCTCCTCGGCCGCCATGATGGTGCCGATGCCCATGGTGTAGGCCTCGCGGGGCACGTCGTCAATGGAATCGAACAGGCGGGAGTTGGCGTTGATGGTGCTCTCCGTCAGCTCGACGCAGTGCGTTTCCTTGGGGAACTCAGGCGCGGGCTCGTTGAAGCCGATGTGGCCGTTGTGGCCCAGGCCCAGAAGCTGCAGGCCCAAACCGCCGGCCTCGGCGATGCTCTGCTCGTAAGCAGCGCACGCGGCAGCGGCGTCGGGGCAGGCGCCGTCCGGCACATGGGTGCGAGCCGGATCGATATCGACATGGGAGAACAGGTTGTGCTCCATGAAGTAACGGTAGCTCTGGTCGTGCTGCGGATCAAGGCCTCGGTACTCGTCCAAGTTGAAGCTGGTCACGTCCTTGAAGGACAGCGCGCCGGCCTCGTAGTCCTCAACCAGGCAGCGGTACAGGCCGATAGGGGTCGAGCCGGTGGCCAGACCCAGCACGCAATCGGGGTGCGAGGAAACATAGCCGCTTATCACGCGCGCGGCAGTGCGCGACATGACCTCGTAATCTTCGGTGACGATGAACTTCATGGGAAGCCTCTCTCTTGGAGCCGCTAGAAAAAATATGTGCGCTCATGCTAAACCATGTCCTCCCTGCAGCGAAGGTCAGCCGCGAGTTTTCATCAGGTTTTCAGCGCCTTCCTCCGCCTCCAGCAGCTCGCGGGCATGGGCGATGGCGTCGTCGATGCAGCTGCGGAAGTGCTCCTCTCCCACCAGGTCGACGAAGCCGGCGCGCCGCATGGTCTTCATCGGCTGCTCGTTCACATGCGAGAAGATGAGACGCACCCCATGGGAGTTGCAGTAGTCGTACAGGTTCTCCAGCGCGTTCATGCCCGTCGCGTCCAGCGAGGGCACGCCGCGCATGCGGATGATCAGGTAGCGCGTGAAGTCCTTCACCGAGATGTCGGCGATGCGCTCGGTCATGCCGAAGAACATCGGCCCGTTGATCTCGTACACGCGCACACTCTTCGGCAGCTCGCGCAAATGCGTGACCTCGGAATTCTCGTCGCAGTAGTACTTCCAGCCCTTGACCTCGGTCTCCTCGCTCACCATCTTCATGAACAGCACCACGGTGATGAGCATGCCCACGCCGATGGCCACCACCAGATCGAACACGATGGTCAGCGCGAAGGTGAGCACGAGCGTGGCCACAGCCCCCTTCGACGCCGTGCGGCACAGGTGCGCGAAGTTGCGCCAGCCCGACATGCCGTAGGCGACGTACAGCAGAATGGCGGCGATGGTGGGCATGGGAATGAGCGCCGCATAGGGCATGAGGAACGCGAGCACGGCGATGAGCACGAGCGCATGCACCATGCCGGCGATGGGCGTTCGGCCGCCGGCCTTCACGTTGGCGGCGGTGCGCGCGATGGCGCCGGTGGCGGGAATGCCGCCGAAGAGCACCGAGGCGATGTTGCCGACGCCCTGGGCCACCAGTTCCATATTCGCGCGATGGTGACCGCTGATCATGGAGTCGGCCACCACGCAGGACAGCAGCGACTCGATGGCGGCCAGAATGGCGATGGTGACGCCGTTGGCAAACTGATCGCGGAACAGCTCCAGGCTGAGATGCGGCATATGGAAGGTGGGCAGGGCGCTGTCGATGACGTAGAGGTCGCCGATGGTGCTGACGTCAAGGCCCAGGCCGCTTACCAGCGCGATACCCGCGAGCAAAGCCATGAGCGAGCTGGGCACGCGCTCGGTCACGCGCGGCCAGAGGAACAGCACCGCCAGGCAAACGACGCCCACCAGGCACGCCTGCCCGTTCACCGTGGACAAGTTGCCCGCGAGGGCGGTCAGCTTCTCCGTCGTCTCCACCGTGGCGGTGCCGGGCGGATACGTGAGGCCGAAGAAATCCTTCAGCTGGCCGATGGTCAGAGTGACGGCGATGCCCGCGGTGAACCCAGTCGTGATAGTGAAGGGCACGAAGCGGATGAGGGCGCCCAACTTGAACAGGCCCATGAAAATGAGCATGATACCCGCGATAATGGTGGCGGCGATGAGTCCTTCCATGCCATCGGTGGCCACAATGCCAGCAACGATGGTGGCGAACGCCGCCGTGGGACCGGAGATCTGCACCCGGCTGCCGCCGAGGAACGCGATGAGGAACCCAGCGACGATGGCGGTGTAGAGGCCTTGCTCCGGCGACACCCCCGAGGCGATGCCCAGCGCGATGGACAGCGGCAGCGCCACCACGGCCACCACGACGCCCGCCACAATGTCCTTGGGAATCTGCTCCTTCAGCTCCTCTTTGCTGGAATGCTTGATGATGCTGAAAAGGATGGGCTTTAACTTGTCGCGCTGCTGCATGGCGGGAAAACTCGGCTCCTTCGATCGTCGCGGGTGAAAAGACACGAGGCCGCATTCTATCGCCGACCAAAACACCCATCAATGCAAAACCCGCGTTCGGCAGAAAGTCGCCCTTCGGCGCATGAAAAACGGCCCCGCATATGGTGCGAGGCCGTCGGGCGCCGGATGCACTCAGCTGCTCTGCTGCCGCTCGCTCGCTCGGCTACCAGGTGCGGGAGGCCATGGCGCGGAACTGGGCCACCGTGGAGACGTGGGAGTTCAGGCCGCCATCCACCGTCACCACCTGGCCGGTGAAGTACGAGCTCTCGTCGGAGGCCAGATAGACGCACATGGCGGCGATGTCCTCGGGCGTGCCGTAGCGGGCCACCTCGATGTTGTCCAGGAAGATGTCCTTCAGCGCCTGGGGCACCTTCGCCTCATTCTGCGGCGTGACGATGAGGCCGGGACGCACGCAGTTGCAGCGGATGTTTTGCTTGCCGTACTGCAGCGCCGTGTACTGGGTCAGCATGTCGACGCCGGCCTTGGCGCAGGCGTAGGCCGTCGAGCCCAAGTCGCCGCCGCAAGAGGCCATGGAGCCGATGTTGATGATGGAACCCGCGCCCTGCTCCTGCATGAAGGGCAGCACGGTCTTGGTGCAGTAGAACGTGGAGCGCACGTCGCTCGCGAACACGGCGTCCCAGTCCTCCAGGGAGATCTCGTCCACGCGGCCGTCCTTCAGCGCCATGCCAGCGGCGTTGTTCACCAGCACGTCGATGGAGCCCCACTTCTCCTTGGTGTCGGCGAACAGCGCGTCCACCGTTTCGGGCTGGGTGATATCCAGCTTGTGGAACCAGGCGGTGCCGCCCGCCTCGGCGATGGCGTCCACGACGGCCGCGCCGCGCTCCTCATTGCGGCCGCAGACCACCACGCGCGCGCCCTCGGCCCCGAACATCTTCGCGATGCCCGTGCCGATGCCGCTGGTGGAACCGGTGACGATGGCGACTTTGTCCTTCAAACGATCCATGGTTTCCCTCTTTCTACGCAATATGGCCAGCCAGCATCGATGATTCTAGCAGTAATGGAATGCGACGGTGCGCCCCGTCCGGCCCGCGCGCCCGATCTCCCTTGGCAATGGCGCGCAACCGGGCCGGCTTAGCTCCGGGCGAACTTCTGCGCCCCCACGCCGCGGGAAATCGGGGACGTCGGTATCGGATTGGCGGCGCATGCGAGCCGCCAAAGCCAGCGGACCGCCCTTGCGCTACTATGGCAACGAGACAGCCGAAGCAGACGAGAAAAGAGGCGCCGTGGAAGATACCGAAGGCAGAGTCGCAGCGCAGGATTTTTCAAGGGAAGAGTCCCACGGCCTTAGCGCAGACCGCGCTGTGTGTCCGATCTGCCCGCACGCCTGCGCGCTGGCCGAGGGGCAGACGGGGCTCTGCCGTGCGCGCGTCGCCGAGGGCGGCCAGGTGGTGGACGCCAACTACGGACGCATCACGTCGCTGGCGCTCGATCCCATCGAGAAGAAGCCGCTGGCCCGCTTTCGCCCTGGAAGCAAGGTTCTCTCCGTAGGTTCCTACGGCTGCAACCTGCGCTGCCCGTTCTGCCAGAACGCCTCCATCGCCTGCGCCGGCGAGCGCGACGTGCCCTGGCGCGAAATCGCACCGGCCGAGTTGGTGGAATTGGCCGCATCGCTTGCGCCCGAGGGCAACATCGGGCTCGCCTTCACCTACAACGAGCCGCTCGTGGGCCTTGAGTTCGTTCGTGACACCGGTCGCCTCGCCCACGAGCGCGGCCTGGCGAACGTGCTGGTATCTAACGGCTTCGTGAACGACGGCCCGCTACGCGAGGTGGCCTCACTCATCGACGCCGCGAACATCGACCTGAAGAGCTTCACCCAGAGCTTCTACGACCTCGTCGGCGGAGACCTGGTCACGGTGAAGCACACCATAGAAGTGCTGGCCGCCACACCCACTTGCCACCTGGAAGTGACGACGCTCGTCATCCCCGGCCTGAACGACAGCGATCAGGAAATCGCCGAGGCCGCCCAATGGCTCGCCTCCCTGGATCCGTCGATCCCCTACCACCTGACCCGCTTCTTCCCCTGCCACCGCTTGACGGATCGCCCCGCCACCGCACCCGAGACCGTACATCGCCTAGCCGACATAGCGAGGCGCTACCTAAAGTATGTTTACGTAGGGAATTGCTAACGACCAACCTTCCCTCTTGCGCGGTTGGCCCTTCTGCTGCTAGACTGCATTTCCGTCAGCGAGGGCGCTGGCGCATTTTATCCAGAGTCGGGGTAGAGAGTTGGCTCAACGATCCCGACACCAACCGGCCGAGCGGCACGGTGGTCCCGCCAACATCGATGAAAGGAGTCCTGCCATGGACAACGTCTCTGTGCGCGATGCGCGCGAATTTCTCAACTTAAGCGTCGAGCGGCCGAGGATGCACCTCCTCGACGAGCCCACGGGCTACATTTCTGCCATGGGAAAGTCTAATCTGGGCCACCAGATGCACTACAGCGTGGAACGTCTGGAAGTCGAATTGGCCGATGGCGGCGAGCCGCACGTGCTCCAGCTGGTCTGCGAAGGCGACGAGCGCGAGCCCCAGTCGTGGACGCTCTACGCCGACGGCCTCAAGTGCGCCCACGGCACCGGCGAGTTCGCCCGTGCGTGCTTCTGCGAGGCGGCCGACGCGTTCATGGGCGTATGCCGAGAAGCCGTGCGCGCCGCCGCCCTCCCCTCCCGCAGCGCGCACGACTACGACCTGCTGCGCACCGCCCGAAGAATAGCAGCCGTGGAAGCGGATGCCTCTCGTCCAGCAAATCGATAACGACCGATAACGACCGATAACGACCGATAACGACCGATAACGACCGATAACGACCGATAATGCCATCGGAACTCTAACGATGAGATGGGGCAACATGAGAGACACCGCCGTGAAAACATTGCGCGAGAATGGCCAACTGGAAGCAAAACGCGCCAAAGGCGGTGTGCCCGAGAGCGTCTGGGAAACCTACTCCGCTTTCGCGAACACCAACGGCGGGCTCATCATCCTCGGCGCGGAAGAAAGTCCCAAGGGGGAGATCGAATACGTCGGAGTTCCAAACCCCGAACAACTCGTTAAGAAATTTTGGGACGGGGTGCATAATCCCTCGAAAGTCAGCGCCAACATTCTCACGGATGATTCGATCACCATTGAGACGATTAACGACTGCGACATTATCCGCATTCAAGTTCCTCGCGCTAATCGTCATTTGAAACCCATCTACATCGGCAGCAATCGAGAAAAGGGGACTTATCGCCGGGATGGCGAGGGAGATTATCGCTGCTCATCCGAAGAAATCGTTGCCATGATTCGCGATGCGAGCAACGAACCGCTCGATGACGCCGTGCTTGAAGAGTTTTCATTAGATGCCCTTTCGTGGGACACGGTAAGCCGATATCGAGCCGTGGTATCAGCCGTCCGACCGAATCATCCGTGGCTCAAGCTTGATGATGAGGAACTCCTCGTGAAGCTGAATGCCATTGGACGAACAAACGGCGAGGGAGAATTTCATCCAACACGTGCCGGCCTTCTTATGTTCGGTTTCGAGCACGAAATCGTAAAGGAATACGCAAACTACTTCCTAGACTATCGCGAAGCAGACCACGAACGCCGATGGGCAGACCGCATCGTATCGCAAGACGGAACGTGGACGGGAAACCTTTTCGATTTTTGGACAGAAGCACTGCCGCGACTGACGGGCGGCCTCAAGAAGCCTTTTGCCCTCGACAGCAATCTCCAGCGCATCGAAGACACCGAGATGCACGCCGCAATAAGGGAGGCACTCGCGAACGCACTCGTTCATTCGGACTACTATGGAAGAAGAGGCATCGTCGCTCTGAGATATTCTGACCGAATCGAAATAGCCAATCCCGGCAATTCACGCGTGGCGCTCGACGTGGTGAGAGCGGGCGGAATCTCAGATGCGCGCAATCCGACCCTGATGCGAATGTTCGGGCTTATCAGCGCTTGTGAGCGAATGGGAAGCGGATTCGACGTAATGAGCAACGCCGCGAAAGCGGCAAGCGCTCCCCCACCCGAAATCGAGGAGCTTTTCAACCCAGACCGCGTAATGGTAAAAGTCTACACAGGAAAGCTGTCTGCATTCTATCCGAACACCGACGCGCCCAGCGATAGCCCTCCCTCCGAGACAAGCCACACGCCGGCTTCTTCCAGCTCTGCCCAACCATCCGTGCCTGCTCCACAACTTGTCCTTTCCCACGATCTCGCAAAAATCGTAGAGGTCGCCCGAGAAAAGGAAAGTTTCACACGCAGAGATGTGGAATCCGCATTAAACTGCGGGCCAACCAAGGCCAAAGGGCTCATTGCCGAATTGCTGGGCATGGGCACTATTGCATCCGAAGGCTCGGCGCGCGGAACAAGATACCGCTTGCGCTAGAACAAGGGGCGGTTCGGCCGCCCCTACAACTCGACGCGGTCGAATTTGGCTAGGATCTCACTGGCCTCTGCGAGCTGCTTGCAGGAAATGATGCCTATGACCGTGCTTCAGCATCGCGGGCGGCCTCGCAGGAAGGCGCCCGAAGCTTTCGATCTGCGGCGGAAATGGGTAGAAGCAATGAAGCGTCACGCCAACAGCAAAGCTACCTCTGCTGTACCTGCTTCCTCA
>ERZ824473.2507-NODE-2507-length-21258-cov-9.717021_pt1 | contig 21258 bp, 16 predicted proteins | sample MGYA00519874_ERZ824473 | MGnify/ENA primary metagenome ERZ824473 (study PRJEB31778, sample SAMEA3449151) | human gut metagenome | biome: human gut; feature: human-associated habitat; material: faeces | place: United Kingdom | collected 2010/2012 ... | reverse complement strand
AGCATTTAAACCGCCGCGACTAAAGTCACAAATATAGGGTATCGGTTCTCTTCTCAGGCGTCTGTTTGTCTAACGAATTAAATAGTAATCCACCTTACATTTGTTCTGGACATTCAATTCCTAATAAGTCTAACGCGGATTTAATTACCTTCATTGTTACATCTACAACTTTTAATCTTGCCAGTTTTACATTTTCCTCTTCTACGTTAATCTGGCAGTCATGATAGAACTTATTAAAGTGCTGAGCTACAGATACTGCAAATCTTGCAATCATAAATGGTTCGTATTTGTCTGCTGCTTCTTTAATAACTTCTGGGAATCTTGTAAGGTCTTTTAACAGATTCATTGTTGCGTCATCTGTTAATACGGAATAGTCGATTTCTGCTGGTAACTCTACCGCTCCTACCTTACGGAATACACTGGCACATCTTGCGTAAGTGTACTGTACATATGGACCTGTCTCTCCATCAAAGTTAAGAATCTTATCCCAGTTAAAGATAACATCTTTAATTCTCTGATTATATAAGTCATTGAAAAGAATGGCTCCGATACCAACCTGCCTGGATACTTCTTCTTTGTTTGGTAAGTCAGGATTCTTTTCATTAATGATTTCATGAATCTTTTCGATGGCTTCATGTAAAATCTGCTCTGCATAAATAACATTTCCGTTTCTTGTGGAGAGTTTTCCACCTTCCATACTAACTAATCCGTATGGAACATGTACAAGATTCTGATACCAGTCATATCCTAATAATTCGATTACTTTGAATACCTGAGCAAAATGAAGTTTCTGCTCTAATCCTGTTACATAGATACATTTATCAAAGTTATATGTTCTCTTACGATATAATAATGCAGCTAAGTCACGGGTAGCATAAATACTACTTCCATCTTTCTTCATAATAAGACATGGAGCCATATCATAATCATCTAAAGGTACTATATGTGCACCCTCACTCTCTACAAGTAAGTCTTTTTCCTGTAATTTTTCTACTACTTCATGAGTCTTATCACGGTAGAAGCTTTCACCTGTGAAATGATCGAAATCCATTCCAAGTAATTTATAAATTCGTTTATATTCTACTAAACTGATATCTTTGAACCACTGCCAGATAGAAAGAGCTTCCTCGTCTCCCTGCTCCATTTTAACGAACCATTCTCTTGCCTGATCATTTAAGGAATCATCTTTTTCTGCTTCCTGATGGAACTTTACATAAATTTTCATCAATTCGTCGATTCCATTCTCTTCTACTGCTTCTTTGCTTCCCCACTTTTTATAGGCAACAATAAGCTTACCGAACTGTGTTCCCCAGTCTCCTAAATGATTAATTCTTTCTACATGATATCCTAATTTGGAATAGATTTTATAAAGAGAGTTTCCGATAATAGTTGTTCTTAAATGTCCTACATGGAAGTTCTTTGCTACGTTTGGAGAAGAATAATCAATACAAACTGTCTTTCCTTCTCCCTCTGTTCCCTGGCCAAAGTCTGGAGTATCAACAGTATTCATAATTTCTTTTGCAAATGCTTCCTTTGCTAAGAAAAAGTTAATGTATGCTCCTACATTGACAACTTTATCAAAAATATCGTATCCCTTTTCATTAATCTGTGCTGTCAGTTCTTCAGCAATCATATTTGGGGCTTTACGGAATACCTTTGCCAGTTTAAAACATGGAAAAGCGAAGTCTCCCATATCTGTTTTTTTAGGAATTTCTAAAGCTGCTGCAATCTCTTCTTTATCCAACTGCTCAATATTTTCGGATAAAATATCAATAATCTTATTTTTCATTCTTTACTTCCTTTCTCTTTTTCATTCATCTTTAGAATCTTTTTATACGATTTGTGAAAATCTGATTCACAAGTTTTTATATATGATTTATAAAAATCTCATTTGCAAGCTTCTTATATAATTTATAAGAAATCTGACTCACAAGTTTTTATATGATTATAAAAATCTCATTTGCAAGCTTCTTATATAATTTATAAGAAATCTGACTCACAAGTTTTTATATGATTTATAGAAATCTCATTTTCAAACTTTTTTATCCATCTATATTCTATCTATATCATAAGATATTTTAAACGTATCCACTGGACCATCATCACACATACAATTCAGAGTGAGCAAAATTTTATCATCAGTTACTTTACCCTCTATTAAAATCATAGAAATATTATAATCTTCCACAGCAGACATAATATTAATCGTCAACTGTCTTAATATATTTGCCACTACTTTTGTATCAAGCTGAATTCCCCCATCCTCAAACTCTAAGAGAATTTCAAGTCCTTCATATTGATTCTGAAAAAAAGTAGTCAGCTCTTTTAAATTGAGTAAAAGTTCTGGATATACTTCATGATTCTTATAAAAATCTTCTACAGAAATCCTGTTTTTTTCTCCCTTAATCAGAAGAGTAGACATACTGTCTTCGGAATCTTCCTGAAGCATAGATTCTATATCCTGCAGGAAATCTTTAATCTCAAGCATCCTGCTGTCTAATAATTCTGCTTCCTCACTGATGCGGCTTATATTCGCAGTAAGCTGTTTTTCCTTCTCATCTTTTTGTTCTTCGTCTATTTCATTTATATTTAATGGTGAAAAATATTTTCTGACATCCCTTTTTTCGATGTGGGGAAATAACGTCTTATCTTTCTGCTCCTTTTCTAATTTTAACTGGAGAATCTCATTTTCAAGATTATCCTTTTTCTCTGATAAAAACAAATATTCATTAGAAAGATGCTTTCTTAGTTTATCATGAAAAACTGACATTCTCCCCTGTAAATTTGCATTATCTATAAAAATATCATTCTTTTCTTTTATATCCATACTAATCTGCCCTATCTTTCTGATATGATATATTTAATCCTATCTCAGCTGAAGCACGTTTAAAAAGACATTCTGCATTAATTGAGTTCAACTTCAGGTTACTCAACTACTCAACTGAAATTCAATAAAACAGCACATAGAAATGCTTCTTTAAACTTGCTTTAAGTTTCCTTCTATAAATTTTCTATAAAGGATTTTTTGATGGTGTTCCTGCTTTTCTCGGATAAAGCTTTGGTGTTCCCTTACATTTCTTAATTCTGATCAAAAGACGTTCTGCCTCATCCTCTTCTAAGCGGAAATCATCCACTTTTTCTATCTTACATCCTAACACATTCATACAATTTTGTGCATTAGAAATTTCCTCTAAACCCTTTTTTCCTTTATAGGATACAAAATATCCATTTGTTCTGACAAAAGGAACGCAGTACTCACTTAACACGCTTAAGTTTGCAACCGCTCTCGAAACACATAAATCAAAAGCTGCTCTTAAAGATTTATCTCTTGCTAAATCTTCTGCTCTTCCATGAAGTGCTTCTAAGCCTTCTAATCCAAGTGCTTCTTTTACATCTTTTAAAAACTTAACTCTTTTATTCAGTGAATCAACGAGTACAAAGTCAATTTCCGGATAGACAATTTTCAGTGGGATTCCCGGAAAACCTGCTCCCGTTCCTACATCGATACATGTTCTTATCTGACTCATATCCACAACTCTGCGACAACTCAGACTATCAATAAAATGCTTCTCAATAACTTCATCCTCGTCTGTAATTGCCGTCAGATTCATGGACTTATTTGTTTCGATGAGCATTTTGTAAAAAAGTTCGAACTGACCTAACTGTTTTGGAGTAAGGCTGATTCCCTCTTTTTCCGCTCTCGCTTTTAATTTTTCTTTAAAATCCATATAATCTCCTTACTTCCTATGTCTCATCTGCTCCATATAAATCATCAGCACCGAAATATCTGATGGAGAAACTCCAGAAATTCTTGATGCTTGTCCTACGGAATGTGGATGTACTGCCTTTAACTTCTGTACTGCTTCTGTACGCAGGTTATGCACTTCATCATAGTTGATCGTGTCAGGAATTAATTTATTTTCCATCTTTTTAAACTGTTCTACCTGCTGAAGCTGTCTCTTAATATAGCCTTCATATTTAATGTTAATGTTAATCTGCTCAGCTACATCATCGTCTAACGGCTCTCTGTCTGGATCAATTGGAGCTAAACATTCATAATTAAGTTCCGGACGCTTTATTAACTCCTCTAATGTAGAACCACTATTTAGCTTCGTACTTCCGAGGCTCTCCAGCAACTCCTGAACTGTTTTATTAGCACCGATATTTACATGTTTTAAACGCTCGATTTCTTTCTCAATCTGTTCTTTCTTTAAAAGGAACTTATCATAACGCTCATCATCAATCAGGCCAATCTCATGACCGATTGGTGTAAGACGCATATCGGCATTATCCTGTCTTAATAACAGACGATACTCTGCTCTTGAAGTCATCATACGGTACGGCTCATGGTTCTCTTTTGTTACGAGGTCATCAATTAATACGCCGATATATGCCTGTGAACGGTCTAAGATTACTGGATCTTTTCCAAGACATTTTCTTGCGGCATTGATTCCGGCAATAAGTCCCTGGCATGCTGCTTCCTCATAACCTGAACTTCCGTTAAACTGTCCACCGCTGAAAAGTCCCTGAATATTTCTAAATTCCAGTGACAATCTCAACTGATTTGGATTGATACAATCGTACTCAATCGCATAGGCATTACGGATAATCTTTACATTTTCAAGACCTTTTACAGTACGGTACATTGCATACTGTACGTCTTCTGGAAGTGAACTGCTCATACCTCCAACATACATTTCGTTTGTAAATTCTCCCTCTGGCTCGATGAAAAGCTGATGTCTTTTTCTATCAGCAAAACGAACGACCTTGTCCTCAATAGACGGACAATATCTTGGGCCTGTTCCTTCAATGACACCCGCATAAATCGGAGAGCGATCTAAATTATCACGGATAATCTTATGTGTCTCCTCATTCGTATAAGTAAGCCAGCAGGAAATCTGCTCTCTCTTAATATCTTCTTCTTTATTCGTAAAGCTGAATGGCACGATTTTCTCATCACCAAACTGCTCTTCCATCACATCAAAATTAACGGAACGCTTATCAATTCTGGCTGGAGTTCCTGTCTTAAAACGATACAGCTCTACGCCATTATCCTTTAAAGACTGGCTTAAATAATTTGCTGCCTGTAAACCGTTCGGCCCTGTATAATTCACAACCTCTCCATACAGACATCTTGCCTTCAAATACGTTCCTGTTGCCAGCACAACCGTCTTGGCATGATAAATTGCTCCAGAAAATGTCTTTACACCTTTAATAACTCCATCTTCCACGATAAGTTCTGTAACCTCTGCCTGACGCAAAGTCAGATTGTCGGTATTCTGAAGTGTATAACGCATTGTCATGGAATACGCATCTTTATCAGCCTGTGCTCTTAAAGAATGTACTGCCGGCCCCTTTGATTTATTCAGCATCTTAGACTGAATATAAGTCTTATCAATGTTTTTTCCCATCTCTCCGCCGAGAGCATCAATTTCTTTTACAAGATGTCCCTTAGAACTTCCTCCGATATTCGGATTACATGGCATCAATGCCACGCTGTTCATACTAACGGTAAAAATGATTGTCTCACAGCCAAGTCTCGCTGCCGCTAACGCCGCTTCACAGCCAGCATGACCCGCTCCTACCACAACCACGTCATAGTATTCTTCTACTGTTTTCATGCTATTCTCCTTGTTTCTTTATTTTCCTGTACAGAACTTGGAAAATATCTCATTCACTAAATCTTCTTCTACGGACTCTCCAATAATCAATCCTAACTTCTCATAAGCATTCATCAGATCAATCGTAAAGAAGTCCTCCGGCATTCCTGCCTCTATACTTCTCTCTACACATTCAAGACTCTCATAAGTCTTGGCAAGTGCATCTTTATGTCTTGCATTAGTAATGTAGACTTCTTGATTCACGTCTATTCTACCATGAAACATCATATTTTTTAATTCCATTATGAAATTATCTATTCCATCTCCATATTTTGCAGAAATAGAAATTACAGGTGTTTCCTCTGAAATATATTCCTTTAGAGCAGACTGTTCAAAACCACTCTCTTCTGTTGCTTTATCAGACTTATTCAATAAAATAATTTTCTTTTTATCACGGATTCTCTGAAGAATCTCGATATCTTCCTCACTGATTTGCACTGAAGTATCCATTAAAAATAAAATCAAATCTGCGCTTTCAATCTCTTTCTTCGCTCTTTCTACACCGATACTTTCTACCTTATCTTCTGTATCTCGGATTCCGGCAGTATCTACAATATTAAGTGTAATTCCATCAATTGTCACAGATTCCTCTAACGTATCTCTCGTTGTCCCGGCAATGTCTGTAACAATCGCTCTTTCTTCTCCTAAAAGAGCATTTAAAAAAGAGGACTTTCCTGCATTTGGCTTACCGACAATACAAGTGCGGATTCCCTCTGCGATAATTCTTCCATTATCGTAAGAATCCAGCATCTCTTTTGCTATAGTAATCCACTTCTTATCTTCTTCTAAAAGCTTCTCTGGAAATCCGTCTAAGCTGTAATGTTCTGGATCATCTAAGGCCGATTCTATAAATGCAATCTGGTAAATAATCTCTTCTCTTAACTGTTTTATTCTGTCGGATAATCCTCCCTTTAACTGCGTCATGGAATTCTTTCTTGCCATCTCATTTTTAGAATCAATTAAATCCATAACAGCCTCTGCCTGAGACAGGTCAATTCGCCCGTTCAGAAAAGCTCTTTTTGTAAATTCTCCCGGCTCTGCCGCTCTCGCACCATTTTTCAGTACCAGATTCAGCACTTTATACACAACTGTTACTCCGCCGTGGCAGTCGATTTCCACAACATCTTCTTTTGTATAACTGTGCGGGCCTTTCATAATAAGCACGATACATTCATCCACAACTTCCTCGCCGTCTTTAATATTACCATAATAAAGACGGTGATTTTCCAGCTGATAAACATCCACTTTTTTATTATATGGCTCAAAAATTTTCGCCAAAAGCTCCATTGCTTCGCTGCCGCTGATTCTTATAATTCCAATTCCTGCGTTGGATACTGCGGTAGCAATCGCGGCAATTGTATCAAATTCATTTATCATTCCTATCACACTCTCCATTTATTCAAATTTTAACTTTAAAATCAAGTTTAAATGCTATAAAAATAGGAATGTTTAAAAATTCCCGTAAGAATCTTTAAACATCCCTAATCTCATACTTATGTTATCTGTCTCTCTTTAACATAATAACAACTTTTCTATACGGTTCCTCACCTTCACTCTTCGTACAGACATATCTGTCATTCTGAAGTGCAGAATGAATCACACGTCTTTCATACGGATTCATTGGCTCTAAAGCAACAGGTTTTTTCGTTCTCTTTACCGTATATGCTATTTTTTTAGCTAATTTTTCAAGTGTTGCCTTTCTTCTCTCGCGGTAATTCTCTGTGTCAAGTTTTACGCGGATATATGCATCGCTCTCACGATTCACATAAAGGCTGATAAGATACTGTAATGCGTCAAGAGTCTGTCCTCTCTTTCCAATAAGGATACCCATATCGGAACCAGATAAATCAATATTCATTACATTATCTTCTTCTCTAAAATCAATATTTACTGTAGTTTCCACTTTCATGGCAGCAAATAATTCGTCGCAGAATTCCTGTGTTCTTTCTAATAAAGACTTCTTTAATATTACCTTAATTACTGCAGGTTTGCTATTAAAGATTCCGAGGAAACCTTTGCTTCCCTCATCAACTACTTCATACTGTAACTTATCACTGCTGATTCCAAGCTCAAGAGTAGCTGCGGTAATTGCCTCATCTACAGTTTTTGCTTTAAATTCTTTAACTTCCACTACTTCTTACCTCCCCTGGTATGTCCATGTTCCTTCTCATACTGAGATACCAGATAAGCCTTTTTACCAATTTCTCCAAGCTTGCTGATATCAACAGAATCAAGACTGGCATAATCTTCTGCACCTGTTCCTTCTGGTCCAGCGATTTTCTTTGTATTAATGGAAGCAATTTGCTTAATTGTCTTTCTTGCGGAAGGATTCTCAATCTCCTCTTTTGCGGCATCTGCCTTAGCAGAGGTATCCATGAGTCTTTCCATAAATGTTTTCTGTCCTTTTGCTTTCTTCTTTGCAGCTTTTTCTTTGTTCTTTGCAACAAGAGCATCAATATCTGCGTTATCCATATATTTATTAATGATAACCTGCTGTAAACACTGGAATAATGCACTTGTTACCCAGTAAATACCAAGACCTGCCGGAGTAACTAAACAGAAATATAAAGACATAAGAGGCATCATGACTGTCATGCTCTTTGTCATTCCTGCTGCTGGATTATTACCATCCAGCTCAGGCTGTTTCATTGTCTTTGCAGATAAATACTGGAATAATGCAGCTAGAATAGGAATCAGCCAATAAATAGAAGGATGAAATCCTGGTGTCTGAGATACATTGATTCCCGCAAAGAAATCATTCATTCCAATAATATGAGTAGATGAAGTGTTAATTACATCTGCTGCTGATGGAATCGCTTTGGCAAGTTTATGCCATGCATCTGCATTAAAGTAATTCAGTGTATCAATAATCTGATTCTTTGTTGCATCTGATGCAAGACTTGTAACGTAAGAAGACTTTAATCCCTTACCAATCTTATTAATCGCATCAATTGCGCCTGCCTGTCCTGCGATTGCAGTTACAACCTGCATGTAGACAGCCTTAACCTGCGGGATATATGCAGGAATCTTACGGATAACCTGATATAATGCAAGGAAAATAGGCATCTGAACTACTAACTGAAGACATCCACCCGTTGGGTTTGTGCCATATTTTTCGTAAACTTTCTGAATCTCTTCATTCTGCTTCATCATAGAAGCCTGATCTGTCTTATTACGGTACTTTCTCTGAATCTTATTGATTTCAGGCTGCATTACCTGACTGATCTTAGCAAACTTCTGTTGCTTAATAGTCAGAGGCAGCATTAATAATCGAACAATAATGGTAAATATGATGATACATAATCCAATGTTCTGAATGCCGATGAAATTCAGACAATAGAAAATGAATTCCATGACATACCCAAGTAAGGTAGCAATCCATCCGATAATCGGAGTGGTAGACTGCGTCAATAACATACTTTTCCTCCTTAACTATGGAACCGGATCATATCCGCCTTTCGAAAAAGGATTACAACGCAGAATCCGCCACGCTGCTAACAATCCCCCCTTTAATACACCATGCTTCTCAATTGCCTCTATCGCATACTGCGAGCAGGTCGGTGTATATATACAGGTCGCTCTTCCTTTGAGAGCTGACAGATATTTCTGATAAAATCTTATTATTTTAATCAAAATAATTTTCATTCCAAATCGTCGTCTTTCAATAAATGATGTAAATTCAACAAATGAAAAATGGCACTTTCAAATTTCCCATAGTCAGAATCTTTCGCTGACGGGCGTGCCACAATTACAATGTCATAGCCACTCTTGATTTCTCCCCAGTGGAGACGCATAACCTCTCTGATTACTCTGGTTACTCTGTGGCGGACAATACTATTTCCTACTTTTTTACTTACGGAAATTCCCACGCGGTTAGAAGAAGTGTCATTCTTCTTTATTATCATTACAAAACAGCGGTTCGCCTTAGACTTACCATTACGATATACCGCCTGGAACTCCCAATTCTTTCTTAAAGACTTAAATTCACTCACTTAACTTTCTCAACTTTCCAAAAAATCAATGAGAAAAGAAAAGGTCACATCACTGCGACCTAAGCTGATAATTTATTTCTTCCTTTTGCTCTTCTTCTAGCTAATACTTTTCTGCCGTTAGCAGTACTCATTCTTTTTCTAAAACCATGAACTTTAGATCTCTGTCTTTTCTTTGGCTGAAATGTCATCTTCATGCGAAAGCCACCTCCTTAAACGAATATTATACCTGTCTTGTTGAAAAACATCACTCCTATTATATTGAAAAAAGTGCTCTAAGTCAAGCAATTCCTGCGTTTTTTCTTATTAAATCTTTAATTTTAATTTTTTGCACATCCAAATCAGAAGTTATGCACGAGTTATCCACAAAATGTGCATAACTTGTGCATAACTATTGAAATATTCACAACTCCGCCGCAAAAATTCGTCGAGAGCTACTGTTAATCTGCAATTTTTGATGTGTATAATTTCGTTTAAGTTATCCACAATGTGTTATTTTTCATTTTTTTCTCTGAAAAAACAGCATTTTTCTCAGTTATCCACAATAAGTTATCCACATTTTCTCAAGATTCGTATATTGAAAAAACTTCGGTTCTGTTATACACTTATACTAAAAGCCGAGCTGTTTTTTAATCTCGATATTTTTACTAAAACAGTTCAACATATTAAACCAGAATGGAGCTAACAATGAAAGAATTAATTGAGTCAAAATGGCAAGAAATTCTGAATATTCTCGTAAAAGAACATGAAATATCCGAAGTTGCCGTTAATACTTGGATACAACCACTAATTATTCAGACAATTACAGATGACAGTATTACTTTTTTTATGGTACGTGGACCACGAGGAATTGAATTTATAAAACACAAATATTACGACATTTACCTCTCTATGGCAATTGAGCAGGTTACTGGAAAGCAATTTAAAATTCTTTTTACCGACTCCAATTCTGCAGCCCCGAAATCAGAACCGAAAAAAGTCAGCGTTCCTGCAGAATATATTGGTAATTTAAATCCGAGATATACATTTGATACATTTGTAGTCGGCCCGACAAACAAAATGGCTCATGCTGTTTCCGTTGCAGTCGCCGAATCACCTGGTGGTGCATACAATCCCCTCTTTTTATATGGAGGAGCTGGACTTGGAAAGACACATTTGATGCATTCCATTGCACACCATATCATTAATAATCGCCCAGATTTACGTGTTTTATATGTAACCTCTGAAAAATTTACAAATGAACTGATCGATTCCTTAAAACATGACAAGAATAAGGAATTTCGTGACAAATACCGTAATATTGATGTCCTCTTAATCGATGATATCCAGTTTATAATAGGAAAAGAAAGTACTCAGGAAGAATTTTTCCATACTTTTAATGAACTTCACGAAGCAAAAAAACAGATTGTAATTTCTTCCGATAAACATCCGCGAGAAATTGCAACATTAGAAGAACGTCTTAGATCTCGCTTTGAATGGGGCATTACTGCGGATATTCAGCCGCCAGACTACGAAACTAAGATGGCAATTTTGAAAAAACGTGCTGAATTAGAGCATCTTGATATTAATCAGGAGGTTATGCAATACGTTGCTACAAATATTAATTCCAATATTCGTGAATTAGAGGGAGCTTTAAACAAAATTTATGTTTTCGCCAACCTCGAAAAGAAGCCTGTTACCTTAGAATTAGCGGAAAATGCTTTAAAAGATACGATTGAATGTCAAAAAGAGGTAACTCCACAGTTGATTATGGATGTCGTTGCCGAACACTATAATATTTCTGTTTCTGACATCATTTCTAAGAAGAAAAATAAAGAAATCGCTAATCCACGACAGATTTGTATGTATCTTTCCCGTAAATATACCGACTATTCTCTCCAAAATATCGGAAAAATTATGGGTAATCGCGACCATACTACTGTTATACACGGTCATGACAAAATTGGAAAAATGCTTGAAACAGACGAAAACCTTAAAAGCAACCTTGATATCATCATCAAGAAATTGAACCCACCAACGTAGTACATTTATATAGAAGAAACAAAAAAATAAAGGTGTCTTCACACCCTGGGGACAACCCTTTATTTTTTTCCACATTCTATTCAGATTCGATGTGAATTGCCTGTGGATAGCTGTGGATAACTTTTGCCCAATTTTTCCTATGTGGATAACTATTTTTTTATTCACATACTTATCCGCATAGTTATCCTTTTCGAAAATCCTTGTATTATCGGCCTTATCTTAGTTATTCACATCCTACACACCCCCTACTACTACTACTGCGAATAACTTATTATATTTATATATATTTTACACCGAAAGGAGTTATACACATTTATGAAGATAACATGCTCTAAGAATCAATTTTTATATGGAGTAAATACAGTCTCTAAAGCTGTATCCAATAAGACAACAATGGATATTCTTCAATGTATACTGATTGAAGCTTATGATGATTGCATTAAATTAACTGCAAATGATACGGAACTTGGTATAGAAACAGTTATTGAGGGAACAATCATCGAACCTGGTAAGATTGCACTTGAAGCTAAAATCTTTTCTGAAATCATCAAAAAAATTCCAGATAATGATGTTTGTATCGAAACAGACGAATCCGGAAAGACAAATATTGAATGTGAACAGATTCAGTGCAGCATTATGGGAAGAAAGGGAGACGATTTTTCACATTTACCTGAAATTGAAAAAGAAAACAAAATTACTCTCTCTCAGTTTGACTTAAAAGAAGTAATCAGACAGACGATTTTTTCTGTATCCGATAATGAAAATAATAAATTAATGACCGGAGAACTTTTGAGTATTGAAAATAATAAAATGACAGTAACTTCTCTTGATGGTCATAGAATTTCCGTTCGTAATATTGAATTACAGGAATCTTATCCTAAAATGGAAGTCATCGTTCCAGGTAAAACTTTATCCGAAGTTAGTAAGATTCTTCCAGGTGAAGCAAAAGATACGATTAATTTATATTTAACAGATAAGCATATTTTATTTGAGTTTGGGGAGACAAAAGTAGTTTCCAGATTATTAGAAGGTAAGTTTTATAATATCGGACAGATGCTTTCTAACGATTATGAAACCAAGCTGACTATCAACAAAATGGAATTATTACGCTGTCTTGACCGCTCCACTTTATTTGTAAAAGAGTCTGACAAGAAGCCAATTATCCTTAAGATTGAAAATGAACAGATGAATCTGATGATTTCTTCTCAGATTGGTTCCATGAAAGACCAGATTGCGATCAGCAAAGAGGGAAAAGACTTAGTTATCGGCTTTAACCCTAAGTTTTTAGTAGATGCGCTTCGTGTTATCGATGAAGAAGAAGTTACCATTTATCTTATCAACTCTATCGCACCTTGTATTATTCGTGATGAGAAATCCTCTTACTTATATTTGATCTTACCAATCAATGTAAGTAACAGCAATGTATAAATTTTAACGAAGTTGTCCGCTGTTGACGGACATGAAAACTTTTTTATTTAATAATTCGGATTACTAGTAATGTGTAGCTGGTGATAAATAGAGATAATATGCAAATAGTTATCAAGAGTTACAGATTATCCTGATAATCCGGATTATTGAAAAGCCAGAAAGGAATTAAAGTAAACTATGGAAGAATTAAAATTAAGAGATGAATTTATTAAGCTTGGACAGGCTATGAAGGCAGCAGGCATCGTATCTTCTGGTATTGATGCAAAAATGCTTATTCAGGACGGACAGGTAACAGTGAATGGTGAAGTGGAAACCAGAAGAGGTAAGAAGCTTTACGATGGTGATGTTTTTGAATTCGAAGGCGAAGAATTTAAAGTTGTAAAATAACCATAAGGGAGGACTCCATGTTTGTTGAATCAATCGAATTAAATAATTACAGAAATTTTGATTCGCTAAAAGTGGAGTTTTCTCCTGGAGTAAATATTTTTTTTGGAGATAATGCACAGGGGAAGACGAATCTTTTAGAGTCTATTTATGTAAGCGGAACTTTAAGATCTCATAGAGGAAGCAGGGATAAGGACCTGATTCGTTTTGGTGAAGATGAGGCACATATCCGGCTTTTTTTCAGAAAAGATTCATTATCCCATCGTCTGGATGTTCATTTAAAGAAAAATAAAAGCAAAGGAGTTGCGGTAGATGGTGTGCCGGTAAGACGCTCAGGAGAGCTTCTTGGAATGATGCACATCGTCTTTTTTTCTCCGGAAGATTTGTCGATTATTAAAGAAGGCCCGGCGGGAAGAAGAAGATTTCTTGATATGGAGCTGAGCCAGATTGACAAAGGCTATATGCAGCAGCTTGTTGCTTACAGTAAGATTTTGAATGAACGAAATAATCTTTTAAAACAAATTAATTTATATCCGGCGCTCATCGATACTTTGGATGGATGGGATGAACAGCTTCTTGCTGCCGGACAGTTTCTCATTAAAAAAAGAGAAGAGTTTGTATATTTTCTTGATGAGATGATGGCAAAGATTCATGGACAGCTTACTGGTGGTAAGGAGCAGATTAAAGTAGAATACGAAAAAAATGTGGAGGCAGAAAAATTTAGAGAGCAGCTTTATTCTAAAAGAAATAAAGATATTTCTTCAGGGACAACAAGTGTCGGGCCACACAGAGATGATCTTCGATTTAAAGTCGGGGGAATTGATATTCGTAAATTTGGCTCACAAGGACAGCAAAGGACGGCTGCGCTGTCATTAAAGCTGTCAGAAATCCGCCTTATTGAGCAGGTGACGGGAGAAAAACCAATACTTCTTCTTGATGATGTTTTATCAGAGTTAGATGCAGGCAGACAGTCGTGGCTGCTTGAAAGTATTCAGGATATTCAGACATTAATTTCCTGCACAGGACTTGATGATTTTGTAAACAGCCGTATCTCCTTAGACAAGGTATTTCGTGTAAAAGAGGGGATTGTACAGGAAGAAAAAACAGATGGTCTGGTTTAAGAAGTTGAATAAATGGCGATATTTATGGTATAATTATTTGATTAAGTTTTGACAGGAGGTTGAATTATGAGTGAAGAACAGATTTCTGCAGCGCAGGAATATGGTGCGGATCAGATACAGATTTTAGAAGGTCTTGAAGCTGTACGGAAAAGGCCTGGTATGTACATTGGCAGTACTTCATCCAAGGGCCTCCATCATCTGGTATATGAGATTGTAGATAATGCAGTTGATGAGGCATTAGCTGGATTTTGTGATACAGTAAAAGTGTACATCAATGAAGATAATTCTATCACGGTCAGAGATAATGGCCGTGGTATACCTGTAGGAATTAACAAGAAAAAGGGAATTCCAGCAGTCGAAGTCGTGTTTACCATCCTTCATGCAGGAGGAAAGTTCGGTGGTGGAGGATACAAGGTATCCGGTGGATTACACGGAGTAGGTGCATCGGTTGTTAATGCACTGTCCACATGGCTTGAAGTAGATATTTTCCATGAGGGAAAGATTTACCGTCAGAGATATGAACGTGGAAAGGTTATGTATCCGTTAAAGATTGTAGGGGATACAGATAAGAGAGGTACAGAAGTAAGATTTCTTCCTGATCCTACCATTTTCGAAGAGACTGTTTTTGATTTTTCAGTGTTAAAACAACGTCTTCGTGAGATGGCATTTTTAACAAAGGGATTAAAGATTGTCCTTAAAGATAAGAGACCAGAAGAGAATGTTGCTCTCACATTCCACTATGAAGGTGGAATTCGTGAATATGTAGAATATCTGAATAAGAGTAAGGAAGTACTTTACCCACAGGTTATTTACTGTGAAGGTAAAAAAGGCGATGTGGTTGTAGAAGTTGCGTTACAGCATAATGATTCTTATAACGAAGGTGTTTATAGCTTTGTAAATAATATTACGACACCGGAAGGAGGAACACATTTAGCTGGTTTTAGAAGTGCACTTACAAAGACATTTAATGATTATGCAAGAAAGAATAAGTTATTAAAAGACAGTGAGCAGAATCTTACTGGAGATGATATCAGAGAAGGTTTAGTTGCCATTGTCAGCATTAAGATTCCAGAACCACAGTTTGAAGGACAGACAAAGCAGAAGCTTGGAAACAGTGAAGTGCGAGGTGCTGTTGACAGCGTAGTCAGCGAACAGCTCACTTATTTCCTTGAGCAGAATCCAAATGTTGCAAAGATAATCTGTGAGAAGGCGGTGCTTGCACAAAGAGCCAGAGAGGCCGCAAGAAAGGCAAGGGATTTAACAAGAAGAAAGTCTGCACTTGACGGAATGAGTCTTCCAGGTAAGCTGGCAGATTGTTCTGATAAAGACCCACAGAATTGTGAAATCTACATCGTAGAGGGAGATTCTGCGGGTGGCTCTGCAAAGACAGCAAGAAGTCGTGCAACACAGGCGATTCTTCCACTTCGTGGAAAGATTCTTAACGTAGAGAAGTCGAGACTGGATAAGATTCTTGTAAATAATGAGATTCGTGCGATGATTACTGCATTTGGTACGGGAATTCATGAGGATTTTGATATTACAAAACTCAGATATAATAAGATTATTATTATGACTGATGCCGATGTAGATGGTGCACATATTGCCACATTATTATTAACATTCTTATATCGTTTTATGCCTGATCTTATCAAAGAAGGTCATGTATATCTGGCACAGCCGCCACTGTATAAAGTTGAGAAGAACAAGAAGGTGTGGTATGCCTACAGTGATGAAGAATTAAATAAGATACTTACAGATATCGGACGTGACGGTAACAATAAGATTCAGCGATATAAAGGTCTTGGTGAGATGGATGCTTCCCAGCTGTGGGAGACAACTATGGATCCGGAAAAGAGAATTTTGCTGCGTGTAAATATGGATGATGATGCAGCTTCAGAGCTTGATATGACATTTGATACTCTTATGGGTGACCGTGTAGAACCGCGTAGAGAGTTTATCGAAGCGAATGCAAAATATGTACAGAATCTGGATATCTGATAAAAGAAGTTTTTTGACATTTCCATACTCCCGGAATCTCTTAAATATTTGAGATTTCGGGAGTATGTATCATAGTTCAGGAGGACAGTATGGACGATAGTAATATTTTTGATAAAATCCATGAGGTGGATTTGAAAAATACCATGGAGAAATCTTATATAGATTATGCTATGAGTGTAATTGTATCCAGAGCGCTTCCAGATGTAAGAGATGGTCTGAAGCCGGTTCAGAGAAGAATTCTTTATTCTATGATCGAGCTGAACAACGGTCCGGATAAGCCACATAGAAAGTGTGCCCGTATCGTCGGTGATACAATGGGTAAATATCATCCTCATGGTGACAGCTCTATTTATGGAGCGTTAGTTAATCTGGCGCAGGACTGGTCTACCCGTTATCCGTTAGTAGACGGTCATGGTAACTTTGGTTCTGTGGACGGTGACGGCGCAGCTGCCATGCGTTATACAGAGGCAAGATTATCTAAGATCTCCATGGAGATGACAGCAGACATTTACAAGGATACGGTTGATTTTGTACCGAACTTTGATGAGACAGAGAAAGAGCCAAGCATTCTCCCATCGAGATTTCCAAATCTCCTTGTAAACGGGGCACAGGGTATCGCGGTTGGTATGGCAACCAATATCCCTCCACATAACTTAAGAGAAACAATTGATGGTGTGGTAAAGATCATTGATAATCAGGTGGAGGAAGACAGAGATACCGAGATTGATGAGCTTTTAGAGATTGTAAAAGGTCCGGACTTCCCAACAGGAGCGGCTATTCTTGGACGTAAGGGAATCGACCAGGCATATCGTACCGGAAGAGGTAAGATTAAAGTACGTGCCGTAACAAATATTGAGCCAATGAAGAATGGAAAGCAGAGAATTATCGTAACAGAACTTCCATACATGGTAAATAAGGCACGTTTAATTGAGAAAATTGCTGATTTAGTAAAGGAAAAGAGAATTGACGGAATCACAGAATTACGTGATGAATCAGACAGAAGCGGTATGCGGATCTGTATCGAGACACGTAAAGATGTGAATGCCAATGTTTTATTAAAGCAGTTATTTAAACATACACAGCTTCAGGATACTTTTGGTGTTATCATGCTTGCGCTTGTAGATAACCAGCCAAAGGTTCTTAACTTAAAAGAAATGCTTGTTCATTATCTGAATCACCAGAAAGATGTTGTAACAAGACGAACAAAATACGAGCTGAACAAGGCAAAAGAGAGAGCGCACATTTTAGAAGGTCTTTTAAAGGCTTTAGATTACATTGATGAAGTTATCGAGATTATCCGTGCTTCTAAGAACGTAGCAGAGGCAAGAGATAACTTAATCAAGCGTTTTGAATTCTCTCAGGCACAGGCACAGGCGATTGTAGATATGCGTCTGCGTGCGCTTACCGGTTTAGAGAGAGAGAAGCTTCAGAACGAGTATGATGAACTTGAGAAAAAGATTGCAGAGTTAGAAGCCATTTTAGCAGATGAAAAGGTTCTCTTAGGTGTAATCCGCGAGGAAATCCTTCTCATTCGTGACAAATATGGTGATGACAGAAGAACTTCTATCGAAATGGATATGGAAGATTTAAGTGATGAAGCGTTAATCCCTAGAAAAGATGCGATTATCACTTTCTCCAAACTTGGATATATCAAGCGCATGACACCGGATAACTTCCACAGTCAGAATCGTGGTGGTAAGGGAATCAAGGGTATGAATGTGATTGATGAAGACCATATCGAAGATTTATTCATGACAAGCACTCATAACTACATCATGTTCTTTACAAATAAGGGACGTGTATATCGCTTAAAGGGATATGAGATTCCGGAATCCAGCAGAACAGCAAGAGGAGTGAATATCATCAATCTTCTTCAGCTCCAGCCAGAAGAGAAGATCACAGCGATTATTCCATTATCAGAAGATGGAAAGCAGCATTATCTTGTTATGGCTACGAGAAATGGTATTGTAAAGAAGACAGGATTTGATGAGTATAAGAACGTTCGTAAAAATGGTCTGGCTGCGATTTCCTTACGAGAAGGCGATGAGCTTATTGAAGTAAAACAGACCGATGAGAACGAAGACATTTTCCTCGTATCAAGAGAAGGTCAGTGTATCCGCTTTAAGCTTCAGGATGTACGAGAAACCGGACGAGTTTCTATGGGTGTTATCGGAATGAATCTTGGAGATACAGATGAAGTAGTTGGTATGCAGATTCATTCTGAAGGAGATGATTTACTCATCGTATCTGAAAAAGGTATGGGTAAACGTACTCCACTTGATGAATTTACCGTACAGCATCGTGGCGGAAAGGGTCTTAGATGTTATAAGATTACAGAGAAGACCGGCTATGTTATCGGAGTGAAGACGATTAAGCCAGAAGAAGAGATTATGCTTATTACGACAGAGGGAATTGTGATTCGAATGAAGAGTGATTCTATTTCTGTTATTGGTCGAAATACTTCTGGTGTTAAGCTGATTAATATTGATGCAGACAGCGATATTAAAGTTGCCAGTGTTGCAAAGGTAAGATTCCAGGAAGAGGATGAGTCTGAAGATATGGAAGAAGATATATCTGAAGTATCTGAAGAGACTGTATCAGATGAGAATGAAGCCATAGAAAATGAAACAGCACCAGAAGAAGTTTAAATTTTTCATACAGGGTAATAAAAGTCAGTAAGCAGGGAGAAAGATTACCAGCTCTTATTGACTAAGGATTGCCCCAGACTAATCCACAGATGTATTTGATTATTTTGATTTTATTTCAATAATTTATCATCTGTGGATTAAACGGATAAAGAGGTATAAAGATGCGAGTAATTAACGTAGAGGAAATTTCTAAGAATATTAAAGAAATGTGTATCGAGGCCAATTACTATCTTTCAGATGACATGAAGAATGCTTTATACAAAGCGGCAGAACAGGAAGAGAACCCTCTTGGCTGCCAGATTCTTAATCAGCTAAAAGAGAATCTTGATATTGCAGGAGTAGAGCAGATTCCAATCTGTCAAGATACAGGGATGGCAGTTGTATTTGCAGAGGTAGGCCAGGATGTACATATTGAGGGCGGTTCTCTTACGGATGCCATCAATAAAGGGGTACATGATGGATATGTAGAAGGATATCTTCGCAAATCTGTAGTAAATGACCCATTTATCAGAGAAAATACAAAAGATAATACTCCTGCTGTTATTCATTACAGCATTGTTCCAGGAGAGAATATTAAGCTTACTGTAGCACCAAAGGGCTTCGGAAGTGAAAATATGAGCCGTGTATTTATGCTTAAACCGGCAGATGGTATGGAAGGTGCAGTGAATGCGATTGTATCCGCTGTACGGGAAGCAGGACCAAATGCCTGTCCTCCAGTTGTTGTCGGTGTTGGTATTGGCGGTACATTTGAAAAGGCTGCTCTTATGGCAAAGCAGGCACTTACAAGACCTGTGGGTACTCATTCCGAGTTTCCTTCTATTAAAGCAATGGAAGAAGAGGTTCTTGAAAAGGTAAATAATCTTGGAATTGGAGCAGCAGGACTTGGTGGAACTGTTACAGCACTTGCTGTCAACATTAATACATATCCTACGCATATTGCAGGACTTCCGGTTGCCGTAAATATGTGCTGTCATGTAAATCGTCATGCAGTAAGGACTTTATAAGGGGAGGATACAGTTATGAATAAAACAATTCAGGTTCCACTTTCTGAAGAAGATATTAATACTTTAAAGGCAGGGGACTATGTATACCTGTCTGGAATTATTTATACTGCCAGAGATGCAGCACATAAAAGAATGTATGAAAGTATGCATAAAGGGGAATCTTTACCTATAGAACTAAATGGCAATGTTTTATATTACCTTGGGCCAAGTCCGGCAAGAGAGGGACAGGTTATTGGTTCTGCAGGGCCTACTACAAGCAGTCGTATGGATAAGTATACCCCTGAGATGCTTGATAAAGGATTAAAAGGCATGGTAGGTAAAGGAAAGCGTTCTCCTGAAGTTATAGAAGCAATGAAGAGAAATGGTGCAGTATACTTTGCCGCAGTAGGTGGAGCGGGTGCATTATTATCTAAATGTATTAAGAAGGCAGAAGTAATTGCTTACGATGATCTTGGCACAGAGGCAATCCGTAAGTTAGAGATTGAAAATCTACCTGTTATTGTAGTTATTGATAAAGATGGAAACAACCTTTATGAGACTGCAAAAGAAAAATGGAAAAAATAATTAAAAAAAGGCTTGACTTTTGTCAGCCTTTTTGCTAATATAATAAAGCGTTGTGCATCAGTGTGCAACGGAATTGAATATTTTCATTTATTTAGGCATTATGGAGAAGTACTCAAGTGGCTGAAGAGGCGCCCCTGCTAAGGGTGTAGATCGTTCGCGCGGTGCGAGGGTTCAAATCCCTCCTTCTCCGTAATATTTTTCACTCTTATTTGGAAAATAAAGAAGAAAAATAAAAAAGTGCTTGACAGATGAATGGGAATGTGATAAAATGTACGAGTTGCTCAAGAAAAGCAACAAAACATTAAAAAATAAATTAAAAAAGTTCTTGACAAAGACTTCTGAATGTGATAAAATAAAGAAGTTGTGTCACAAAAAAGAACGACACAAAACCTTGATAACTGAATAACAAAACAACCTTGAACGTTAATTCAAATTTCATT
>ERZ824473.2505-NODE-2505-length-21285-cov-4.823081_pt1 | contig 21285 bp, 10 predicted proteins | sample MGYA00519874_ERZ824473 | MGnify/ENA primary metagenome ERZ824473 (study PRJEB31778, sample SAMEA3449151) | human gut metagenome | biome: human gut; feature: human-associated habitat; material: faeces | place: United Kingdom | collected 2010/2012 ... | reverse complement strand
AATACTAACCGAAGCAAAGAGAACAAGTTTCTTTTTCATGTTATTCATTTTAAGTGATTGTTTTTAGAAGTTTTGTAACTGATACAAAAGTAGTGGAAAGGCTTAACTTTGTGTTGCAGGATTGTCCAAAAGGAGTTTGAACTCTGCTTTTCAAGTTTTGATTTTGTTGAAAAAGGTTTTAATTTTCTCCAATATGCCCTAATTAGGGCATATTGGAGAAAAATTATAGATTTTTTTATCAGAAAAAGATTAGTCGCCCCATCCTTGGTTCTGCTTGAAGTTTTCCATCAAACTCATGTCACGAGCTGGGATAGGGAGTAGTTCGTGTTTATTCTTTTGGGTATATTGGTAAGCTACATAGTTTGCTTCCGGATACCAACCAATTAATTTTATATAAGTATTCACTATTGTTTCATAATACATCCCCCAACGTATTAAATCTTGGCGGCGATTTCCTTCGAAAGCGAGTTCATAGGCACGTTCATTCCGGATATATTCTTGGAATCCCTCGTATGATGTTGATTTTAAATCAACAGTTGTATTTGCTTCATTATAAGGAAGTCCATATCCGCGGCGGCGAACCATATTAAGAGCTGCTAATGCTGCATTGTTGGGACCATGATGCCATTCGTTAAGTGCTTCTGCATACATGAGTAATACGTCTGCATAGCGTAATATATACCAATTGACATTTGATTTATCGTTATTCAGTAAGAAGTTGTATTCTTTTACATACTTTTCAGTGTCCCATTTTGCCGGAGTATAATTTTGCTTATTTTTTTGGCCAGCTGTAGGTTTGTCTACTTCCTCCGGTTTTGCCCAGAAAGATTTATCTGGATCATATTTGTAATTGGCTATGGAAAGATCACGGCGTTTATCTCCTTTTTCTTTGTTTAACCAATCTAGGAAGAATGTATGTACTACTTTAACGTTGGCAGCATTACGTCCTCGTGTTCCTGGAATTTCGGTAACTCTGACTCCATTCCATTTACCAATACGCCCTACCGGATCTTCGCTGGCTGTACCAGTAACAGAATTTGCATAGAAACTTACCTCAATTAAACTTTCCGCCGGATCCCATGTACCATTACATGTATTTTCCCAAAGTTGTTCATAATTATCTAACATACGATGTTTACCGGAGTTGATAAGCTTCTCTGCCGTCAATGCAGCTTGTTTCCATTTCTCTGTATCTTTAATGGGTTCGCCTGCCCAAGTGACATATACACGAGTCAGCAATCCCAATGCACCGCCTTTAGAAAAACGGAATCGAGTGTTAGCACGCAGGGTGTCATCCGATTCAAACGGTAAATTTTCGATAGCAAATTTAAGATCTTCTTCAATGAACTTGTATACGTCACGAGGATCTGCTTGAACGAACTCTGACGGATTTTTAGATGATTCGGATGTGTTAGTAATTAATGCAATGTTACCATACCAACGTACCAACTCAAAATAATACAATGCTCTCAATGCTCTTGCTTCCGCTAAATACATAGTGGCGAGTGCTTGATCGTTTAGATTGTATGTAACCATTTTAACTTCCAGACGCTCTATAAAGTCGTTGGCGCTATAAATAGCACTATATAAGGATGCCCATGTATTTTGTACATACGAATTGTTGGGATTGAATGCATTAGCCGGATATTCACGGAAACTACTGGTACTGTTTCCTTCACATTGTGCCAGGTCATTAGTTAAATCAAATATGCATGATAAGTTCATACCATAAAGGTTATCTGCCACCATGTTGCGGTAAACTCCTAACAATACATTGTTGGCTTCAGATGCATTGTTCATATATTGGTTCTTTCTAATATCTGATTTCGGATCTTCATCCAATAAATCGGAACATGAAGTGAAAGACAATGTGCATAAAGCCAGTGCTGATATATAATATATTAGTTTTTTCATTGTTATACTCGTTTAAAATTGAACATCAAGTCCGAATGTAAATACTCTGCTCTTTGGATATGCACCCCAATCCAGACCGGGAGTCATAGGATTGCTGGCTGCTGTGCTGACTTCCGGATCATATCCGCTATATCCGCTGATGCAGAACAAGTTCTGTGCAGTACCATATATGCGAAGTTTGGATATGTGGATTTTGTTAATCCATTTTTTCGGCAGGCTGTATCCTAATGTCATGTTCTTCAGTCGTAGGAACGAACCGTCTTCTACGAAGCGTGAGTACACGTCTCCCTTTACATACCCTTTCGTTGAGGGTACTTTGTTGGATGCATTGGTAGGACTCCAACGATCGGCAACTTCTGCCAGCATATTGTAGCGCTGGTCTTGTGAACCGGTTGCAAACTGACGGGTTGCGTTGAACACATCATTGCCATAGCTGTATTGTAACATGAAACTAAAATCTATTCCTTTGAAACTAAAAGAGTTGGTGATACCTCCAAACCATTTCGGCATGGCATTACCGATGACTGTGCGGTCGGCGGTAGTGATCTTTCCGTCACCGTTTTGGTCTTTGTATTTTACTACGCCCGGAGCAGCCCCACCATCATAACGTGTGTTGTTCGTAATACCCGGCTTCAAGATGAGTTTTCCTGTAGCGGCTGAAGTGTAGAAATCGTCTACTTGATAAATACCATCGAATTCATAACCGTAAATCAATCCTAATGATTCGCCTACTATGGCACGATAGTCTGATTGAGTATAATTGGTTCTATCGAAGTTAGAATATGCTTCTGCATAATTGGCACCGGAAGATAAAGCTTTCAGTTCATTGCGAATGAATGAAATATTGAAGTCTGTACTCCAGGTGAAATTACGATTTTGGATATTAGTGCTATTAATAGCCAATTCGATACCGCGATTCTGGATTTTACCAATATTCTGCATTTGTGATGAGAATCCGGTAACATACGCTAGGTTTTGTGCAAGTAGCAAGTCTTTGGTATTCTTGATAAAGAAATCAGCTGTAACATTCAGGCGATTATCAAAGAACCCAAGGTCAACACCCAGATTGGTAGTACTTGAACCTTCCCATTTCAAATTTTTATTCTTCAGGTGAGATTGAGTCAGTACAGTGGAAGTTGTGTTACCAATACCATATTTACTTTGTGTATAGAGGTCTAATGACAGGAAATTAGCAATACGGTCGTTACCTACAATACCCCATCCTAAACGAAGTTTCATGTTAGATACAAAAGGAAGATTCTGTTTCATGAATTTTTCTTCCGAGATACGCCATGCAGCGGAGAAAGCCGGGAAAAATCCCCATTTATTTTTGTATGAGAAAACAGTAGAACCATCCGCACGTACAGTAGCTGTCAGCATATATTTGTCGTTGAATGAATAATTTCCTCGCGCAAAAAATGATAACATGGTTTTATCTCCAAACGAGGTGTTTACTTTACTGGGAACTGCACCTAGACCTAGATTGTCATTACCGATATTATCTGAAGGGAAATTTTTTGCTTGTCCCAATAAGAATTCGGAACTTCTGTATGCGAGTTCCTCACCTAACATTATTTCATAACGATGTTGCTTTATTTTTTCTACCCATGTTAACTGGTTGTAATTGGTCCAACGTTTTTCGCGTCCCATCTGAGTTTCTCCATAAGGCATTTGACCATTAGTGTAGGCCTGTCTTGTCTGAGTTTTGTAGAATACATCTCTACGGGTGTTGGTCGTATTGTATGTACCAGCTGTCTTAAATGTTAATTTCTTAGTGATTTTTGCAGTAAGAGACAAATTGGCACTCCACATTTCAGAGCGCTTGTTGTCTGTCGTATTTTCAGCTTGTAGGATGGGGTTCACCTGTGCCAGACTTTCGCCTGTTTCCAACATAGCCGGGTCGATGGCACTGGCTAGTAATTCTTCATTGGTTTTAGCCAGACCTCCTGTAGGACGTGATCTTAATATCTGTCCTAACATATTGAAACGTCCTCCATCACCGGAAGTTCCGGCACCTTCTTTCAATGTATTGGAATAATTGATAGTAGCATCGGCTGTAATATACTTATTAATCTTCTGATTGATACGAACTTTACCGGTTGTTTTAGTAAAACCGCTATTTCTGAAAATACCGTTTTCTTTGTAATGAGAGAAAGAAGCAGAGTATTTGGTACCGTCATTACCTCCTGTTACGGAAATGTTATGATCTTGCGACCAAGTAGGACTGAAAGTTTCTCCTTGCCAATCTACAGATTCTACTCCAATATAGTCGTCCAAAGTACGATATTTGTAATACTCCCCTGTTTCGGGATTGATTTCGTTGCGGTAATAACCGGGGATAAACTTGGTATCTAGTTCTCCCTGTAGTTTTACAAATTCATAGGCGTTGAGCAAGTCTAATTGTTTGGTGATTTTACGATAAGTAGCAGAACCATTGTAGCTGACTACTGGTCTACCTACCTTACCTGATTTAGTGGTTACCATCACTACACCATTAGCTGCGCGCGCACCGTAAATAGCTGATGAAGAAGCATCTTTTAGAATTTGAATAGATTCAATATCAGAGTTTGCCAAGTAGTCAATGTTGTCAACTTGGAAACCGTCAACAATGTAAAGGGGAGTAGCGTCACCGTTTAATGTTCCTACACCACGAATCTTAATATCAAATCCTGCGCCTGGAGTTCCGTCAGTTTGGGTAATTTGTACACCGGCCACTTGACCTCCTAAAGCTGCCATAACAGAACTACTTTTAAATTCTTCTATATCCTTGGCGGCAACAGAAGCTACAGAACCAGTCAAGTCACTTTTTTTCATAGAACCATAACCCACTACAATAACTTCATCAAGCACTGCATTGTCCGGTTCCATTTTAATGTTTAACTTTTTGTCTGTTTGCGCAATTTTCACTTCTTGATTTTTATAACCAATATAGCTGAATACCAGTGTTGAACCTTTTTGGGCTTGGATAGTGAAGTTACCATCAAAATCAGTTGTCGTTCCGGTTTGACTTCCTTTTACCATGACGGTAGCACCAATCATAGGCATGTCTGTTTCGTCTACTACCACACCTTTGACGTTTTGTGCCGAAACACAGATTGTAGCTATGAGAGCTAAGAGGGTGAACCACCCTCTTTTGCTTATTGCTTTTGTAGATATATTGTACATAATTGTAATGTCTTTTAATTTAGAAATTTTCATCAAACCATATCAATAATGGGAATGCTTTGGGACAATTCTTATCAGAGCTTAATTTGCCTGAATCTCCATCTGTTCTATAAGTCATTTGACCAGTCATAATACCATTGGCAAATTGTCCGTTTTCTTCTCCATACGTAGGATCACCAAACCATTTGTTGGGATTAATGGTAACAGCCCATCCTTTGGTCGGGTCGACATAACCTAATGCATCTGATAACTTCTTATTAATTTTGTTAGAAATTCCATCATAATAGGACATAGGTGCTCTTGCTCCATAATTGGGTGCTGTTGATCCGTAATAATTACGCCATACTTGGTTCATAAATACTGTTGCATCTACTTTATCTCCAGTAGTGATTGCTCCCGATTTATGTGTTTTAGGCCCTTCCAGATTTTGATAACGGAATGAACGACGATAATCCATTACAAATTGTGAAACATCTGTTACTCCGACTAACGTAGGTTCTACAGAAATTCCTCCCTTTCTTGGATTTACTTTGAATACAAATGGAGTATATTCTATTCTAATAGGATTTGTACTAGGATTAAAGTCAAAAGCAACGAATGTTTTGAAAGTTCTTGCAAGATCACCTTCTCCGGCTGTGGCTTCTACTATTAGATAAGCCATAGGAGCATCAGCTTCTTTGAAATTATCCGGGGAGAATCGGATTACACCTGTTGCTTCATCAATCATAGGATATCCTGTTTGATTAGGATCGTCTAAATTGAATTTAGTGGCTATCTTCCATTTGAAAACAATACCTTTATCATCTAAATTCGTTTCTGGAGTTAAAACCAAACTACCCAATTCTGCTGCACTTCTAATACGATATTGTGAAGCTTCTGTTGCCTTATCCAATCCGAGGTTATTACCGTAATATACATACACTATATTATTAGGATTTGGAGTAACTGTTAATAAGAAAGTTGTGATAGTCGGATTTCCCTTACTGTTATCAGCTTGTACCTTAACTTCATATCTGCCTTCTGGTATACTATTTCCTTTTTTTGCAGTGATCTTACCATTACTCGGATTGATAGTCAATTGTCCTTCAAACTTTTGGTCAAGGTCTACGAATGAATAGGTGACATAGTTTCCTTGCATTCCTTCTTTGGGTTGAGCTGATATAGGCGCGTATTGTGCTATCTCTAAAGCTGCGTATTCAAATCCTGATATAGGAGTGATTTCATCAACTACTTGAATTGTGAATTTAGTTGGCATTTCTACACCTTCAGGAGCGAATTTGTTGGAAACTTTTATAGTGATTTCATAGTTTCCGGCTTCTGTGATACCATGTCCTTTAGCGATTGATATAGCTCCGGTTGTTTCATTGATAGTCACTTTTCCTTCTGCTATTTCCGGAATAATGTTAGCTATACTGAACTTAGCTTCCTCTGTTGAACCTTCAATGACAGGTATAGGACTGATATATTCAGTTTGTCCGTTCGTTTCAGACTCTTTCTCCATGATACCTTTATTGGTAGCGTTATACGTTACATCTATTGGTTTGGAAGTCAGATTGAATGTGATAGCATCAGCAAATATACCTTCTCCTGCTAAAGTAGTCAGTTTTAATGATACTTTGTGCAAACCCGGTTTCATCTTCTTTATAGCCTCTTCATCTGGATTAATAGAAATAACTCCACTTTGAGAAATCTTGAAGAATTCTTTCTCCGGACCATCTGCTATTGCATAACCGCCGCTGGGGATTGTGACGTGTTCACCTTCTGTTATTACTTTTGCAGTAGCTTTCGATTCTCCAATTTCTTCAAAGTCGATTTCAATATAATCAGGTTCTACTTTAATTCCATCGGGAACGCTGGGCAACATTTTTACTTGTATGGCATCTTTGAATTCATGGTAGTTGCCATTGCTATTACATCCTACAGAGATGGAATATAATCCCACCGGTAGATTATCAGAGTTAACAATTCGAACACTACCATCCTTGCTGTCAATGATAAATGATTCGGATGTGTATGGTTCACCATTAAAAGTGATTCCGGTGATAACGAAATCTGTCGGTTCACCTCCTGTATATGTAGGCTTTTCAATCACTGCATTCATTGATGGACCTATATCAGTGAGGCTGTAATAATAGATGGCAAAGCCAGTTGTGTTGGTAGTCTCTGTATCCGTGCATGAGAAGCCTGTAAGAGTCAGGACTACTATAGATAAGATTGCCAGGAATCTAGAGGTTAGTTTTTTTAAATTCATAGTGTTATGATATTAGTTATTATTTTCTGGTATTGTATAGCTTAACTCATAAGGAGTACCATTTACCGTGACTTTGATAGCAACAGCTTTTCCTGTGTAACCTCCATCGGTAAATTCAGCATTAATTGTGGTACCTGTTGGATTGGAGGTTGGATATATGACAGTAATGGCACGAGTTGCAGTTTCTGCTTTTCCTTTTCTAAGCGTGATAAGGTATCTTAAACGATCTTTATATGATACTACGCCATGATCATTTGATATGTTACTAACTTTTGCAGTCAATGCAGTTTTAGTATCCACATTTTCAGAATATGTACGAATGACAATGTTATTGCCATCTTGAAAAACAGTGTGCGCTCCTAATATGTTATTTGCTTGATCGTTGTCAACAACAACATTTCCGTCTTTGGTTCCTTCGCAAAGATTGAAGTTTAGATTGTATTTTTGTCCCTTTTCCGGACCATATAGTTCATCTACGAGAACAAAGAATCCATTATCAATGTCATTGTGGTTAACATGGAATACTGATCGTCTATGATTTAATACATCAGATTTCGGTGTTTCTTTTTGTATGTAGGCGGCGTTTTCAGTAACAATATAATTTGTGTTACCATCTGTTCCCTTGTAAATGAACTTTCCTAACATTTGATCAATGTTGTTTTCAAATATAGTGATAGTATTGTGCCAAGCTGTTTGCTCATATACATTTCGCTGCGGATCACCACTATATGCATATACACCTGCATCAGGGAAGAAGTTACGTCCTTTATGGAATAAGCTGAATGTATTATTATCCGCTTGACAATGCCATTTTGTTTTACCTTCTGCATTAGCAGGATTATAGTTGTTCTTTAAAATGAACATGGACACTTTACTAGGGTCTTGATCCCATCCATTACGTAGCATGTAATAACCGGAATATTCGTATGCTTTTAATGTATAAGTTGGTTTTTTACCTTCTTTACCTTGGGTAGCCATCCATTTCATACCTTCGTTGTCCGGAAACATCTGTGCATAGCGTGTGAAATTCTTTATCAACATACTCTTTTGCATACGTCCTGAACGAGTGTCGTTAAAATTTTCTACAGAGTAGTTCGGATAAACTAAGTCCATCACAAATTCTGTTGCTTTACGTAAGGACGGCATATAATCGGCTGAAAAATAATGTGCTTTATTATTCTCTTTAGCCACTTCGTAGGCGTTATAGAAGTCTGAAATAGCACCTACATGATAACTCGGGTCAAGCTCGTTTTGTATACCGTCGGGATTGAACTGTTCTTTTATTTGTTCATTTAATTTGCGGGTACCTTCTTCCACCCATTCTTCTGCTTTCTTTAGTTCTGGGAATAAAACACCAGCTAAAGTCAGTGAATATAACTGTGTTACTAATATATTACCTTCCGGTTTATAGAGTTTGCGGATGCTCTCCACTTGATCTACATACTGAGTGAGAAAGATGGATAACCATTCAGGAGTGAAATTGGCAGAATGTATATAATAGGTCATTAAATCTGCTTGTGAGCTAACTCGCTCTGCGATTTGTAATCCGGACCATGGAAAATATTCATCCTTAATAACTTCCGGACATGGATAATTTTTCATCCAATCGGTGAAAACTTCTTTCCAAGACAGTATGTATTTCTCGTCTTTAGTCATGTAATACGCTTTAGCTTGAGGTACCATCCACTGATGACGATGACGCTGATATTTGAACTCATTATCTGTTATGCCGTCAACCTTTAAGTCCCAATTTATTGTTCCATCACTATTTTTGAAAGAATAGTAAATATCTTTCGACTCGTCTCTAACTCCATCGGTTTCTCCTCTAGTTTCAGGGAAGTTCCTTACATAAAAGCGATAGTCCAGAGCTTGATTTGCAATGTTTAGTTCCACTGCTGATGCTGTAGTTCCTAAAAGAGTTACATTCGGGTTTACTACATCTGTACGCATGCGATAATAATCTAGTAATGCATTAGCAGCTAATTGATAGTTTCCTGCTTCATAGTACTGTTTTACTTTTTCTAGACCTTTATAATCTAGATTGATAACTTCAAATAGTTTTTTTTCAATTCCTTCACCTTCATCGGGAAGAATGTTTTCTTTGTCGTTGTTGGGTTCTCCAATGATTAATTCGTCTTTGTCGTCTGTGCAATTAGACAGAAAGAACATTGCGAATAAACAAATAAAGATGTTCTTCATACTTTATTAGGTTTTAATTATTAAAAGTTATATTTTACTGTTTGCAAATGTAATCTGTTTATTTAGAAATGATGATTTGTCCTGTTCACACTTTGTTCAAAAAATGATTTTTTGATATTAATATTGTTGAATCATATATTAATAATGTTTAGAAAAACGGTTTTTAGGCTGATATTAAGCTTTTTATACATCATAATGTAACTTTCATTATTCTTTTATGAAATGAACTAATTCATTTTGATACGGGAGGGAAACGGTACGGAGACGAACTAAACGCTAGTTGTCAATAAGAGATAAGCTGTCTTAATACTGTGTTTAGTTTCCTATCTTCTATAAATAATAATTAGCTCTACATTCTAGTTTGTGTTCTACTTAAGTCGAACGATAGAACCACTTAAGTTGAACTATCGCTCCACTTAAGTGGAACGCAAATTTATTAGGGAACGAAGAAAATAATAGCTCCAAGAAGAATTATTAAAAAGACTATTGTGCTAGATTAATCCTTGTAACTATGAATTTAGCTCAAAACCCTACTGAAAAAAAGAAAAGTACTGTTTTATACATTGGGGTTGTTTGTTATGTATAAACTCTCTTCCAATCCAAAAATATTATGATTTTTATGGATTGGATTCCGTAAAAATCATAATATTTTTGGATTTACCTCTCTAGTTGTTTATCCCTTTGCCTTCTTAATATACTCTGTAGGCAAACATCCGAAATACTTTTTGAAACTCGTAGCAAAGTAAGACGGCGTATTAAATCCTACCATTGTGCTGACTTCTGCTATTGTATAACGGCCATCCTTCAGTAGTTTTGCCGCTTCATTGAAACGAATCTTGCGTATAAAGTCGATAGTCGATTCACCTGTGATAGCTTTCAATTTGAGGTGCAGATTAGAACGGCTCATATTCATTTCTCTGGCGAACTCGTCGGTAGAGAATTCAATATTATCCATATTCTTTTCTACGATGGCAACGGCACGTTTCAACAAAGCTTCATCCATGGCGTTGAACGTAATCTTTTCCGGTTCCACTTCCAGAGATTTGGAATACCGTTCAAGCATACGCCTGCGGGTACGCATCATATTCTGTATCTTCGTAGTCAGGATAGCCAGTGAGAACGGTTTCGGGATATAATCATCTGCTCCCATTTGCAGACCTTCCATCTGATCTTTGGTTTCGCTTTTGGCAGACAGGATAATCACAGGAATGTGACAGGTACGGATATTCTGCTTCACATTCTTGCATAGCTTGATACCATCCATCACAGGCATCATGACATCAGTCACAATAATGTCCACTTCATTCTCTTTCAGCTTTTCCAGGGCTTCTTCACCATTTCCAGCTTCCAGTGTATTGAAAAGTTCGGCAAGTCCGCTACTTAGATAATGGCGGATTTCATTATTGTCTTCTACGATAAGAATCGTACCACGTTTCTTGTCACCGGTTTCGATCGTTTCGTTTTCTACTTTTTCCGTATCAATGAAATACATCTCTTTCGAGTTGGTAGAATAAACTTGGTCCTCCTCATTTTTAGCGTCATTAGAAGCTAATTCGGAAGATTTGTAGATGTTTATATCCTGTGGCAGATAAACAGAGAAAGTACTGCCTTTGCCTTCTTCACTGTCTAACTCAATACGTCCGTGATGCAGTTCCACCAAACGCTGTACCAATGACAGCCCGATGCCGCTTCCTACGTGCTCACTCTCTATCTGATAGAAACGTTCGAATATTTTCCCCTGCTTGTTGATAGGAATACCAATACCGGTATCACTAACTTGCAGTACCAGCCAATTGTTTTCCTCTTTCAACGTAACAGTAATGCTTTGCCCGCTTTCTGTATATTTGAAAGCATTTGAAAGCAGGTTATTAACAATCAGTTCCAGATAATTCGGATCGAAAAGTTCCTCTTTTTCTTCCAGTTCGGAGTGGAGAGTATAAGTAATCTTCTTGTGGCGTGCCAGTTTATCGTAGAACAAGAAATTATCCTGTATCAGTTGATGCGCATTCTCTTTCTTTACTTTCAGCTCAAAAACTCCCAATTCGGCACGGCGATAATCCATCAACTGGTTGACAAGATGCAACAGACGATTGGCGTTGCGTTGGATATATTCCAGTTGGTTACGAGTCCAGCGATCACTAATCTTATTGATTATTTCTTGTAAAGGAGCTAAGATGAGAGTTAATGGCGTGCGAAGCTCGTGCGAAATATTGATGAAGAAACGCATCTTCATCTGGTTGATTTCTTCTTGATGCTCCTTGTCCCTGCGTTCAAGTTCCAGTTCCGCTTCCATACTCTTACGCATCCAGAAGAAGCGGAAGACGAAAGTGATAAACCCGATAAAAGTGGCGAGGAAAATCATGATTGCCCACCAGGTCTTGTACCAGATAGGGAGAACTATGATTTCCAACATTGTAGGTACAGTATTCCATTTTCCGTCACTATTGGCAGCTTTTACCAAAAAGTGATAAGTGCCTTGTGGCAGGTTGGAGTAGGAGACAGTACGTTTATCTGTCAGATAATACCACTCTTTGTCATATCCTTCCAGTTTATAAGCGAAAGTATTATGTTGTCCCGAAATATAATTGGATACTACAAATTCAATCGTGAAAGCAGTTTGCCATGATTTCAGGGTGATACTTTCTGTCTCATTGATATTCTTAGTCAGGATACCGGTTTCATCATCCGGGCGAACTGTCTTGTTAAACAGTTGAAGTTTAGTGATAACTACCGGAGGCGTATAAGGGTTATCCAGCAACAGTTCCGGGCGGAAAGTAGTGATCCCGTTGATACCTCCGAAATACATCTGACCGCTCGAGGTGCGACAGAACGAAGAAGTATTAAACTGATTACTCTGTAATCCGTCGGATTCCGTAAAATTACGGAACCTCTCTGTCTCCGGATTGAAACAGGAAATGCCACGGTTGGTACTTACCCAAAGACGTCCGAAAGTATCTTCCAGAATACCATATACCACATTATTAGGCAAACCGTTAGCCGTAGTATATCGTTTGATTTTCTTTTCTTTCTCATTAAAACAGTAGAAACCTTCACGCGTACCTACCCAAATGATACCGTTGGCAGCCTCGTAAATGCAATTGGTAAACGTCTTTGTTACAGATGATTCCGGCAGAATAGGCACCTTTTCTATCTCGATTCCTTCCTGCTGAAAGACAGATATACCTTCCTCACCCCCGACCCAAAGCCGTTTATGGGAATCTCTGAACAGGATTGTGATTCGTTGTGAAGTAAATGGAGTACCGTCCTTTTCCTTATCAATGGTGGTAAAACTCTTTTTTTCCGGGTTAAAACTAACCAGAGCACTTAATGTCCCCAATAAGAGATTCCCCCCTTTGTCAGGAAGAATTGCATATACATTCTCATTCACCAACTGGCTGTTCAGCTGATTGAAACTTTCCATTTTTCCACTGTTTCGATGGAGAACAGTCAGTCCGCCGGCATGTGTCCCTATATATACAAGTGATTTTTGTTCATCTACATATACGGCTTTGATATTGTTGGAACCAATACCGATTTCCCGTTCGTCTTCCTGTAAGATATAGTGCGTAAACTGTTGTGTCTTTGTATTATATAGATTCAGACCACCATCATTCGTTCCTATCCATAAATTCTTATCCTTATCTTCCGTAATGCAGCTGACTACGTTATCGCTTAGAGAATTCTTATAGGGAATACGCTGGATATTCTTGAATCTGTTGCGGATAGGATGGTAATAGTTCAATCCCCCGAAATAGGTTCCAAGCCACATACCTCCTTGCGAATCCATAAAGATACTGCGAACCGAACGTTGTGACAAACTGCCGTTTTCTACCGGACTGCTACTATAGGAAACGAAAGAATCGCTTCCTTCATGATAAATGTTTAGATCATTGAACGTTCCTATCCATAAGCGATTTTGCGAATCCAGTGCCAGAGAGCGGATATAATTGGAACTGATACTTTTAGGATTGGAAGAAGAATGATGATAAGCCTTGACCTCTTTCGTTTTCGGGTTGAGCAGAAGCAGACCGGCTCCTTCGGTAGCTACCCATATACGGGTAGGAGATTGCTGCAAAATGGCCTGAATCTGTTTCGTTTCCGTTATCGGAGTAATCTTTTCCAGTTTCTTTTGAGGAATGGAATAGCTGTAAAGCCCGTCAACCGGGGTACCGATATAGATAATATCACCTTGTCTGTAAAGAGCTGAAGCTATAAGCTTGTGCATAGCGGCACTAAAAGAATCGTCTACAAACTTGGATTCTTTAATATCGAACATGGTCAGTCCTTCCTGTGTACTTATAAGCAGTTGTTCCGGTGAGATTTCTGCAATGCCATTGATTTGTTGCCGTTTGCCCTTTTTCTCGTAGAAGAAATTTCTGAATTTGTCTTTTTCTTCGTCATAATATGACAAACCATCTCGCGTACCGATCCAGACACGTCCCTGACTGTCAGTTTTTACGATTCGTGAAATATCATTAGCGATACTGTTCGGCTCTTCTTCATTATGCTGATAAACTGTAAATGAATACCCATCGTACTTGTTTACTCCATCATAGGTAGCGAACCACATATTACCTCTTTGGTCCTGATCGATAGAGAATACGGTGCTTTGTGACAATCCTTCGTTAATAGAAATATAAGAGAAGTTAATTTGCTCCGGAACTTCAGAAAAAACGCAATTAACCCCTATACATAGAAAGAGTAGACAGATTGTTGTTTTTTTAAGGCTGTTCATTATTAGTTCATAAGATTAATAATGGCATCAAAGATAGCAAAATCTTTTATATGGAGGTATTCAATAGAGAGAAAGTAAATATAGGGAATGAAAAAATACCACCGATTATACAGATTAGCACGGATTTTTATATCGACAATCTTCGAATTACAATTAAATCTGTGTTAATCTGTGTAATCGGTGGTGAAACTTGAAACTGGTAGGTAATTTATTTAGCTAAATCTCCTATCTCGTCTAAATTCTTCTGAATATCTTCGTCATTCAATGTATAATTCACCAGATCACCGGCCAAATACTTATCATAAGAAGCCATATCGATCAGACCATGACCCGAAAGATTGAACAGAATCACTTTCTCTTCTCCTGTCTCCTTACATTTGTTAGCTTCGCGGATAGCCGCCGCAATAGCGTGGCTGGATTCGGGAGCCGGAATAATACCTTCAGACTGCGCAAACAGACAACCGGCTTCGAAAGACTCCAATTGCTGTATATCTACCGCTTCCATCAGATTATCTTTGAGCAACTGTGAAACGATTACACCTGCGCCGTGATAACGAAGCCCACCGGCATGGATATGAGCAGGAGCAAAATTATGTCCCAAAGTGAACATCGGTAGCAATGGAGTATATCCGGCTTCATCACCGAAGTCATACTGGAACTTACCACGTGTCAGTTTCGGACAAGAAGCAGGTTCGGCAGCAACGAAACGAGTCTTTTTCCCTTCCTGTATGGTGTGGCGCATGAACGGGAAAGAGATACCTCCGAAGTTGGAACCACCTCCGAAACAACCGATCACGATATCCGGATATTCGCCTGCCATTTCCATTTGTTTTTCAGCTTCCAGTCCGATAATAGTCTGGTGAAGAGTTACATGGCTAAGTACGGAACCGAGCGTATATTTACAGTTGGGAGTCATTTGTGCCAGTTCGATAGCTTCCGAAATAGCAGTTCCCAATGAACCTTGATAAGTGGGGTGTTTAGTCAGAATATCTTTACCGGCGCGGGTAGACATAGATGGAGAAGGAGTGACCTGTGCTCCGAAAGTTTGCATGATGCTGCGGCGGTATGGTTTTTGTTCATAACTGATTTTTACCTGATAAACGGCAGCTTCCAGGCCGAAAACCTTGGCTGCGTAAGAAAGAGCGGCTCCCCATTGTCCGGCACCGGTTTCAGTGGTGATGTTGGTCACTCCTTCTTCTTTGCAATAATAAGCTTGTGCCAATGCAGAGTTCAACTTGTGCGAACCGATAGGGCTTACGCTTTCGTTCTTAAAATAGATATGAGCCGGAGTGCCGAGTGCTTTTTCCAAACCATAAGCACGAACCAGCGGAGTGCTGCGGTAGTACTTGTACATTTCACGCACTTCTTCCGGTATTTCGATCCATGCATCCGTCTGATTCAGTTCCTGATGGCACAATTCTTTAGCGAAAATCGGATATAAATCTTCTGCTTTCAGCGGTTGTTTGGTTCCCGGGTGCAACGGAGGCATAGGTTTGTTCACCATATCGGCCTGAATGTTGTACCAGTAATGTGGAATTTCTTCTTCCGGTAGAATATACCGTTTTCTTTTTTCACTCATAATATTGTAGTTTTTTAGTTTTCTGTTGCCAAAAGTACTCAAATTTTTAATATTCAGAAAATTTTGTCAACAAAGAATCGCATTTGATTGTTATTTTAGTTAAGTTTGCACGACCCTGTTAAAAAAGATGATATGAAGATTTATCATAAGTTTTTATTGTATCAGAATAAACTGCTAAAACCCTATGTACGTATCTTGTTAGGGCTGGTAGAAGCACTCACCTATCTGGCGTCATTATTATTGATTGTCGGAGTAGTATATGAACATGGCTTTCCCTTGTCTATTGATGAAGTGGCGAATTTACAGACATTGTATAAAACTGTCTGGATTATCTTTCTGATTGATGTAACTTTACATATCTCGCTGGAATACCGGAATACCAAAAAGCAATACCGGCGATTAGCTTGGATCTTGAGTGGGTTGTTATATCTCACTTTAGTACCTGTTATATTCCATCGTCCGGAAGAAGAAGGAGCTATTTTGCATATTTGGGAATTCTTACATGGGAAGTTTTATCATCTTCTGTTATTGTTAGTTCTTTCTTTCCTCAATCTGTCCAATGGGCTGGTGCGTCTGTTGGGACGGCGTACCAATCCGTCTTTGATATTGGCAGTTAGTTTTATGGCTATTATTCTGATTGGAGCAGGCTTGTTGATGCTTCCGCGCTGCACGGTAAATGGTATCACCTGGGTAGACTCTTTATTTACGGCTACCAGTGCCGTATGCGTTACAGGCTTGGTACCGGTAAACGTGTCCACTACATTCACCACTTCGGGATTAGTTGTCATTATCCTGCTGATTCAGATTGGCGGATTGGGAGTGATGACATTAACCAGTTTCTTCGCCATGTTCTTTATGGGGAATACTTCCATCTACAATCAGCTTGTTGTGCGTGATATGGTTAGTTCCAATTCATTAGGTTCTTTGCTGTCTACTTTATTATATATATTAGGCTTCACTTTAGTGATTGAAGGGATCGGCATGGTTTCGATTTGGTTTAGTATTCACGGAACGTTGGGAATGACCCTGGAAGGAGAGTTGGGTTTTGCTGCTTTCCATTCTATTTCAGCTTTTTGCAATGCGGGTTTTTCTACGCTTTCCGGCAATTTAGGAAATCCGATGGTGATGACTAACCATAATTGGTTGTTTATTACCGTTTCTCTATTGATTATCTTTGGTGGTATCGGTTTTCCCATCCTTGTTAATTTCAAGGATATTGTATTGTATCACCTCCGTCGTTTCTGGAAATTGATTCGTACCCGCAAACTGGATCGGCATAAAATGCAGCACCTCTATAACCTGAATACGAAAATCGTGTTAATCATGACTTTTCTGCTTTTATTAATCGGCACATTGGCTATTGCTGCTTTTGAGTGGAATGGTTCTTTTGCCGGTATGCCTGTGGCAGATAAGTGGACACAAGCTTTCTTTAATGCCACTTGTCCGCGAACAGCCGGTTTCAGCAGTGTCGATCTGGCATCATTGAGTGTGCAGACGCTATTGGTTTATCTATTCCTGATGTGGGTGGGCGGTGGATCACAGTCCACGGCAGGTGGTGTGAAAGTGAATGCTTTTGCGGTCGTAGTTCTGAATCTTGTAGCCGTATTGCGTGGTACTGAACGAGTGGAAGTGTTCGGCAGAGAATTGTCTTACGATTCAATCCGGCGTTCCAATGCAACAGTAGTCATGTCATTGGGAGTCTTATTCATTTTTATTTTTACATTGAGCATACTCGAACCGGGTGTTTCCATTATGGCATTGACTTTCGAATGTGTCTCTGCGCTTAGTACCGTGGGTTCCAGTCTGAATCTGACCCCTCATTTGTGCGACGCGAGCAAACTATTGGTGTCTTTGTTGATGTTTATTGGTCGTGTGGGGTTAATAACATTGATGCTAGGAATCGTCAAACAGAAAAAGAATACAAAATACCGTTATCCGAGTGATAACATCATAATAAACTAAAGCTATGAAGTATATTATTATTGGTTTAGGAAATTACGGCCATGTGTTGGCGGAAGAACTGTCCGCCTTGGGACACGAAATTATAGGTGCGGATATAAGCGAAAGTCGTGTAGACTCCATCAAAGATAAGGTTGCTACAGCTTTTGTCATTGATGCCACTGACGAACAATCATTATCAGTGTTGCCATTGAATAGTGTGGATATAGTTATTGTAGCGATTGGAGAGAATTTTGGTGCGTCGATACGTGTCGTTGCCCTGTTGAAGCAGAAAAAGGTTCCCCGTATTTTTGCCCGTGCTATTGATGCCGTACATAAAGCAGTGCTTGAAGCTTTTGATCTGGAACGAATTCTGACTCCGGAAGAAGATGCTGCCCGCAGCCTGGTACAACTGCTCGATTTCGGTACTAACATGGAAGGATTCCGCATCGATCAGGATTATTATGTGGTGAAGTTCACGGTTCCGGAGAAATTTGTAGGATATTTTGTGAATGAGTTAAACCTGGATGAAGAGTTTCATTTAAAAATGATAGGCTTGAAACGGGCGAATAAGGTCACCAACTGCCTGGGTATCTCTCTGACCGAGCTTCATGTGAAGAATGAATTACCGGGAAATGAGAAAGTGGAAGAAGGAGACGAATTGGTCTGCTACGGCAGGTATCGTGATTTTCAGGCCTTCTGGAAAGCTATTTAGCTAGAGTACTTATAACGTCGCTTTTATTGAGCACAAGTGAGCAAGTTTCGGAGATAGTTGTATGAAGAAACCCATCGGACTTCTTTTCAGTGAAGAAATCCGGTGGGTTTGTTATATGCTGAAGCGTATGCCTTATTTCGTCTGAATACGAATATTTCCGGCTTTCACTCCATTTGCTTTTGCTGTAAATACAATCTCTCCGGCAGTTTCACCGGCTTGCAGGATAGCTGTCAACATTCCGTTGAAAGCATGCATTTTCGGAAGATGGAATTGTTCAAGGTTCGTCGGATCGCCATTGGCGGCAGCACGATATTTACCTGTTCCCTTTACCGAGAAATTTATCTGACGATTATCGGTAGGGCAGAGGTTACCGTCTTTGTCTACTACTTTAACAGTCACATAAGCCAGATCTTTTCCATCTGCAGTCAGTTCGTTACGGTTGCTTACCAGTTCGATGTGATGAGGCTTTCCGGCAGTACGGACTACTTTTTCAGCTACCGCTTTTCCGTTTTTGTCGTAGGCTACTACTTTCACTTCACCCGGTTCGTACTTTGTATCCATCCACATCAGACGATAGCGGTTCTTTAGCGAACTATTATTCTTGCTTTGTTTTCCATAACTTTTGCCATTGATAAACAATTCGGCAGTAGGATAATTAGTGTACACAAAAACGGGAGTCACTTCACCTTCGCGTCCCGGCCAGGTCCAGTGAGGCAGGATATGCAAAGTTTCTGCTTCCTTGTTCCACACGCTACGGTAAAGATAATAGCGGTCTTTTGGTAAACTGGCAAGGTCGATGATACCAAACATTGAACTGTGGTTAGGCCATGAATCCGTATCGTATGGTGACGGTTCACCCAGATAATCAAATCCGGTCCATACGAACTGTCCGATGGTCCAATGATGATCGTCAGCTAATGCAAAGTCCTCGTCTGGAATATTCGACCAGGGACAAACCTCCACATCGTATGAAGAGCATTGATGATCTTCATATTTTGCCCCTTTCTTATCCTCCACCGGGAACTTGTACACGCCACGTGAACTGACAGTAGAAGCCGTTTCGCTTCCCAGAATCAGATTCTGCGGGAGTTGGTCGTATGACTCCTGATAGCGTTGCGTACGGTAATTAAGTCCCGGAATGTCAATCATCGCTGCAAATCCGTTGGCAAGTACACAAGTCACCTGGTCCATTCCGCAAGTGACAGGACGGGTAGGATCTTCACGATGGCAGATATCCTGCAGGAATTTGGCCACTTTATAACCGACAGGACTGCATTGAGTCGGTACTTCATTACCGATACTCCACATAATGACGCAAGGGTTATTCCGATAATTATGAAGCATATTTATCATATCACGTTCCGCCCATTCATCGAAGTAGCGGTGATAACCATTTTCACATTTGGCGATATCCCATTCATCGAACGGTTCGATCATCATCATAAATCCCATTTCGTCACACAACGCAACGAGTTCGGGAGTCGGCATATTATGAGAAGTACGGATCGCGTCGCATCCCATATCTTTCAATAGCGTAAGCTGATGACGCAGTGCTGCAACATTGATAGCGGCGCCCAACGGACCTAAATCGTGGTGATTGCATACACCCTGAAATTTGCGGTGCTCCCCGTTCAGGTAGAACCCTTTGTCGGCAATGTATTCAATGCTGCGGATACCGAAACGTGTGGTGTAAGTATCTACCAGTTTATCATCCGCATAAATTTTAGAGACAGCCTTGTAAAGCGACGGACTTTCCGGCGACCAGAGTTCGGGTGCGTTTACAATAAAATTTTGTTCAAAAGGTTGTCCGTGATTGATGCGGCTTGTATTCTCTTTCCGGGTAACAACTTTACCTTCCGGAGAAAGAATTTCCGTCTCTACACGGATGGCTGTTTTCTCACCGGCATTGTCTATCTTCGTTTGGAGACGTACGGCTGCAAAATCCTTGTTGACGTGAGGAGTCGTGATTTGCGTTCCCCATACAGGCACATGGATTTTGTCAGTCACAATCAGGTGTACATTGCGATACAGACCTGCTCCCGGATACCAGCGCGAAGATTGCGGACGGTTTTCCAAACGCACGGCAAGCGTATTGTTTTTACCGTCTTTATTCAATAAAGAAGTCACATTACAGTGAAAAGAATTGTAGCCGAAAGGCCAGAAACAAGCTTCTTTTCCGTTGATGTAGACACGCGCTTCACTCATGGCACCATCAAAAAGTAGTGTCACTTCTTTGTCGGCAGGGGCGTCAAAACTGGTACGATACCATCCGGTACCTACATAAGGAAGACCGCCGGTACGTCCTGTCTTCAAGGAAGCTTTTTTCTCAAAGTTCTGTGTCACTGCTACGTTTTGGAGGTCATTGTTCATGTCGAATGGACCAAAAATCGCCCAGTCGTGTGGAATAACAACCGATTCCCATTTAGTGTCATTGAACTCCGGCTGACTGGCCTCTTTAAAATCTCCTTTACTGAATTTCCAGTTCTTCTCCAGCAGTGCCTCACTGCGTTGCGCTTGCATAGTGCAGGCGGCGGCCATCAAAAGTACAGCTAATAACTGTTTGGGGTGTTTCATGTTCATTTTTACTTTTCAGGTATAAAATATTTTGGATTCGGCGTAAAGTTATAAAAAAGGATTCAATAATCTTATCTCTTGGAAGCATTAAATGCACTGGCCGGTTTGCCACTGTTGTCGAGCCCCCCTTTGTGATAGCCTTTCCATTCCTTCTTTCCTTCAAATGTAGGAAAAATGTCGGTTACACTTGTAAATATCCCGCTCTTTTTGTTCCT